>Ga0209164_1000143_pt1 | contig 229089 bp, 182 predicted proteins | sample MTBNYHSulfiMetaG_FD_187458 | JGI IMG/M metagenome (GOLD analysis project Ga0209164, IMG submission 187458) | Enrichment culture microbial communities from rom New York Harbor, USA that are MTBE-degrading - MTBE-NYH (New York Harbor Sulfidogenic)... | ecosystem: Environmental > Aquatic > Marine...
CCGGTGGTTTCTGGCCGGCCTTTCAGGCCTCTGGTCTCTTTCGGGGCGCTCTTTCCGGGGGCTCGCTGCGCTCACCCCCGGCTACTGGACTGGCCGGCCCTCCGGGCCTTTCCACTGGGCCGCCTGCAGGGCGGCGATGATACAGCGAAGGGCAAGGGCGGGGGCGCGTCTCTCGCGCGGCCGCCCGCCGCCCTGGAACCGACGGGCCCCGTCCCATCAAGCCCTGCAGGGGCGTCATAAACCGTTGAACAAATTCATTGTACCATGACGGATGCCGGTCGTTGGTCATCATTTCTGGCCGGACTTCGTTTCGCCGGTGACGAAACTTCGCCCTGGCAAGCCGGCCTTTCAGGCCTCTATCCTCTTTCGGGGCGCTCTTTCCGGGGGTTCGCTCCGGTCACCCCTGGAAAGGATGCATAAAATTGAGAGACCGACCAGAGAATGGTATGTTATCTGACATTGCTGCAATATGAATGACAAATATACAATCCATATAGAATCAATTAATTATGTCGCCCTTGGCAGGGCTCCTTGCTCTTTCTATGGCTTTTCCCAGGGCGGCGGGCGGCCACGCGACGGCCGCGTGTCCGTCCTTGCCCTTCGCTATAGAATGTCCGCCCTGCGGGCTGGAAAACAGGGGAACGGCGCCAGGGGTAGACCGATATTTCCCAAACAGGCAATATACATAAGGCCCGGAGGGCCGGCCCGATGGTAGCCGGGGGTGAGCACAGCGAATCCCCGGAAGGGATGCCCCAATATGGGGGGGAGGCCTGAAAGGCCGGCCAGAAAAAAGGTGATCACGGATATGTTCCAGAAAATGTGGAACAACCAAAGGGATCCCTCCAGTACTACCCGGTCGGGCATCATCCCATTTTCCCCCCAAAAAGGGCCGTTTAAGGCCCAAAATCCTGTGGAAAACCACATAAAGAACAATATTTTTATCATTTGGTTTGGTCTGACCCCATCCATGGAACGGGTCGCGCGGTACCTGGATGAGGCGGAAGTTTCCAGTGGAAAATGTCCGTAATGTCCGATAAAATTCGACTAAAAGAAGCAAAGATATTTCAAGCCGGATCTGGCGGAGAGAGAGCAGCTACAGTATCGCAGGGGAAGACAATGGCGTGGGATATAGAAACCAGATTTTACCCTTTTCGAAGTATCGTTCTCGCTTTAATCATCTGTCGGGTCAACGGCGAGCCAATGGTTAGAGAGCGAACTCCATATATGCGACAAAAAAGCGGGCCCTGACTTACGTCCAGAAGCTATACGAAGCGATCAGTGAAGTCTCGTCGCATGGTTTTGAATCCGCCCGCTATTCGCGTCCATTTGTGGTTTAAGAAGGGGGCAATCTGTCGGTGTTCTGCTCAATTCTGGTACGCCCAGACTGGAATGGAAACGCATGACAAGAACAAGGAACCGCTAATGAACGCGAATGCACGCGAATTGATTTTGAAGGAGGAGGTGTACCAGATTGTCGGGGCGGCGCTGGAGGTGTCGAACGAGTTGGGGGCCGGTTTTCTGGAAGCGGTTTATCAGGAAGCGCTCGCCATCGAGTTGAAAAGCCGGGCACTTCCCTTTGTCGCTCAGCCAACGATCAACATCGCGTACAAGGGACGTATCCTTACCAAAGAATATGTCCCTGATTTCATTTGTTACAATCAGATCATCGTGGAAATCAAGGCCATCAAGGCATTGACCAATATCGAACAGGCGCAATTGCTCAACTATCTGAAAGCGACGGGGAAACCTGTGGGGCTACTGCTCAATTTTGGTACGCCCAGACTGGAATGGAAACGCATGACAAGAACAAGGAACCGCCAATGAACGCGAATGCACATGAATTGATGGTGGAAAAGGAGCTTTTTTGCGGACCGTTAATTGTCTTATAGGAGGAGAAATCATGAAGAAACTGCTTTACTCCATCCTGCTGCTTACATGGATGTTGTCCTTCACTTCCGTCACCGGAAACGCGCGATCGGAATCCAAAAAAAAGACGTCGACGATCAAAGGAACGATATACCGGAATGACAAAGACCATCCTGTCGCGGATGCCGTGATCCGGTTATTGGATGAAAAGAAGTCGGACAAGAGGGATAACAGCGTCCAAACCACCACCGACGCGCACGGGAATTTTTTCTTTGAAGCCGTAAACAAGGGAAAATACACGGTGTCCATCAGAACATGGTACAACTCGCCCGAAGAGGTTCCGTGTCAGTTGCTGATGGCCAGGACCAAGGACAAGGACTCCGTGGTGATCGTCGTGAAGGAAAGTGACAAATATGTGGAGCAGATCTTCATCAAGGGCTTCACAGTCAAGGAGGGGAAAGAGATGGTCAGGGATTTCGATATAGCATGTGAAAGCATGTTTGGCGATTAGAATACATTCAGACTCCCTATGGGCGGCGAACATGCCATCACGTTGACAGAGCTTGTGCTCCTGGAGGCTTTTCTGGGTTTGCCCGTTTTGCTGGGCAGCTCCATCCTTCTCGCTTTGTTCATCCGTCGTCGGACCGGCCGGGGCTGGTTGGCCAGTGTGATCTTGCCGTTGGTGGCCTCATGGCTGGCGGTGTGTGGAGCGGTCCCCGTCCACATCCTGTGGCCAGAGAAGGTTACTGATCCCATGCTTTTCGAGTTGTTGTGGATGCCCGTGCTGGTGAGCAGTCTGGTCCTGTTCCCCCTGTTCGGTTTGATCCAGGCGAAGGCTCATGGAAAGGGAAAACGCTGACCAGGGCATCCCGCCCGCGATTCCGCCGCTCGCCCGCACCCGCGCCAGACGCTCCGCCCGACACCGCTGTACCGCCCGCCACCCGGTGCTCCTTTTCTGCGCTGGTGACTCCTGCGTCGACTCCAGGCTATCCTGTTGAACCCAAATAACAACATTCACCGACACGACCCAAGATGTACCAATGGGGAATGAATCTCCGGAATTTGAAACAAATCATGAAGCGCCATCGTACTGTTATTTGTTTCAATATCCGGAGATCAACAGGGAGACGAATCATGACCATACTCACCCGGGCCGAAGAGCTGATCCTGGTGGCCGTCTGGCGCCTGAAAGAGGAGGCCTACTGCGTGCCCATCCGGGCCCATCTGGTCGAGGTGACGGGCAAGAAGTGGTCGTTCGGTTCCATCTATGACGGCCTGGACCGCCTGGAGAAGAAGGGCTATCTGGATTCGTCCTATTCGGAGCCGTGCGCCGAGCGCGGCGGCCGGTCCAAGCGGATCTATCGCCTGACCCGCCCGGGGTACGAGGCCATGCTGCGCATGATGGAGATGAACGAGAAACTGTGGGCCGGCATCGCCCGCGACGCGGTGGAGAAGAGGATATGACCACGGACAACCACTACAATCAGCCGCCCCGCCTGGCGGAGATCCTCCTCAACGCCGTCTTTCCCGACGGGCCGCATCGCTCGCCTCTGGGCGACTTCGGCGAAGTGTACAACGACATCCGCCGCCGCCGTGGACCCCTGGCCGCCGGCGCCTGGTACTGGGGCCAGGCCGGCCGCAGCGTCGCCGCCCTTCTCCTCCGGAAAATGTACTGGGGACTGAGTTTGGGGAGGGACAGCCTCCGCCTGACGCTGCGCAGCTTCCGCCGCCGCAAGGCGTACACCCTCATCAACATCCTGGGCCTGGCCATCGGCATGGCCGCGGCCCTCCTCATCATGCTCTGGGTGACGGACGAACGATCCTTCGACCGCTTCCACACCCACGCCGACCGGATCTATCGGGTGTACCTGGTTTTCTCCCAGGAGAACCGGGTCACGGCCCAGACCCAGACCCCGGCCGCCCTGGCCGAGACGCTGATGGCCGAATGCCCCGAAGTGGAGCGGGCCACCCGTATCCGGGGCGGGGGCGGCGACAGCCTCCTGGTCCGGGTGGGGCAGCGCCAGTTTAACGAAACCCGGGCTGCCATCACGGACAATGAATTCTTCAGGATCTTCTCGTTTCCATTCATCGCCGGCGATCCGGCCACAGCCCTGGTGGCGCCACGGTCGGTGGCTCTCTCGCAAACAGCCGCCCGCAAGTATTTCGGCGACGCTGCTCCCCTGGGGAAGATAGTGACAATGTACGGGGATGATTTCCAGGTCACCGGTGTTTTCCAGGACATGCCGCCGCAGTCCCATTTCCACCTGGATGTGCTCTGTTCGTTCTCGTCGTTCGACCAGTACCGCGAACCGGTTTGGGACTGGAATAATTTCAAGACATACGTTCAGCTCCGCCCCGGCGGCCGTATGGCCGTCCTCCGTTCGAAGCTGGACGATATTATGCGTACCCGCTTACTGGCGGGACACTCGGAGAGTGAGATCAGGCAGTGGCGGGAGCGGGGCGGCCAGTATTACATGTCACTGCAGGCCTTGACGGATATCCACCTCACATCCCGGCTGGTGTGGGAATTCGAGGCCAACGGCAACGGGGCGGTGGTGCGGTTCTTTGCCATCATCGCCGCGTTCATCCTGGTCATCGCCATCATCAATTACGTGAACCTGGCTACGGCCCAGTCGGCCGGCCGGGCGCGGGAGGTGGGCATCCGCAAGACTCTCGGCTCCACGCGCTCGCCCCTGATGGGCCGGTTCATGACGGAGTCGGTTCTGACCAGCCTGCTGGCCCTGGGGCTGGCGCTGGCCCTGGCGCAGCTCCTGCTGCCCGCCTATCGCAACCTGGTGGACAAGCCATGGCTGGGCATCCCCTACCTGGAACAGCCGCTGCTGCCCGTCGGCCTGGTCGCTCTGGCCCTCCTCATCGGTTTTCTGGCCGGTATTTACCCCGCTTTTGTCCTCTCCTCCTTCCGGCCCATGGCCGTCCTGCGGGGCAACCTGAGCCGCGGCCTGAAAAACGCCCGCCTGCGCCACGGCCTGGTCATCTGCCAGTTCGCCCTGTCCATCTTCCTGCTGGTGGGGACCCTGGTCGTCCGGAAACAGATGTTATACATCCAGACCCGCGACATCGGCTTCCAGCGGGAACAGGTGCTGGTGGCCCCGACCATGGGCCTGCTGGGGCCAAAGATGGAGGCCTTCCGGACGGCCCTGCTGGCCGATCCGGCCATCGCCGCCGTCGGCGCCTCCACCACCGTCCCCGGCAAAGGGCTCAACAATCTGGGATCGGCCATTGAGGGAACCACCGTCAACAGCGGGGTGAACATCATGGGCGCCGACACGGGATTCCTGTCCGCCCTGCAGCTGGAAATGGCAGCCGGCCGGTATTTTTCCAGAGACATGGGTAGCGACGACCGGGCCATCCTGGTCAATGAAAGCGCCGTTCGGGAATTCGGCATAGCCGAGCCCCTCGGCAAGAAAGTCCGGGTATCGGGATTCGTTGACCACCAGTATCACATCATCGGTGTGATCAAGGACTTTCATTATGACTCCCTGCATCTGCCCGTCAAACCGGTGCTCATCGCCCGGATTCCGGGATTGTACGGCCCGGGTGAGGAGTATGTGTCCATCCGGATCCGCCCGACCCTCATCGGCCAAACCATTGACCGGATTAAAACGACCTGGCAGGAAATGGTCCCGGGCACACCGTTCCGCTTCGAGTTTCTGGACACCATCACCAACGATCTGTACCGGACCGAGGAACGCACCGGCCGCGTGTTCACCATTTTCAGTCTCTTCGCCCTGTTCGTGGCCTGCCTGGGGCTGCTGGGCCTGGCCTCCTTCGCCACGGAGCAGCGCACCCGGGAGATGGGCATCCGCAAGGTGCTGGGGGCGACGGCGCCGGCCCTTTTCCTGAAACAGGCGGGTGAGTTTTCACGCTGGGTGCTGCTGGGCAATGTCATCGCCTGGCCGGCCGCCTGGCTGGTCATGAATCTGTGGCTGGAAAACTTCGCTTACCGGACGGAGATCGGGCTGGGCCCCTTCGCCCTGGCCACCGGACTCACCCTGGTCATTACGGGCCTGACGGTGGGTTATCACGCCCTGCGCGGAGCCTGCGCCAAGCCCGTCAACGCCCTGCGGCACGAATGAATTGTGCGCATGTCCATCCGTCGCGCCGGCTGATGTCGGTTTGTCCCTCCGTCGACGTCTGTCTTCACCGTCAGACGCGACGGGCAGCGGTGACACTCTCCGCCTGGCTAGTTGATGCGGCCCACCCCCTGCTGCGGCGCGCGGAGAAAATGATGGCGCCCCCGCGAGTCCGTCAGGCGAACCACCACATCCACGCGGATGCCGGGGGTCCATTTGGGGCCGTTGCGGGCCACCACCCTGAACACGGGGGAATCGGGCCGGTTGCGGTAGCGACCGGCGGCGTCCGTGTAGGTGGGGTCGGTTTCATCCTGCTCTTCCGGATCGCGGATGGCCCAGATTTTATCGCCGAACAGAACCCAGGCCTGATCGACCCGAACCCCCGCGGGAAACGGGTGCCCGTCCGCGCAACGGACAGTGAAGATGGCCATCATGGGATGGCCGTTGGCCACGGGCGGCATGGACGGCGAGAAATCCCGCCACAGGATGGCGGACAGCGACAGTGTCCGATCCCGGATAGTGATGCTGACGGGCGCGTTGCGCAATTCCTGCCCGGATACCTGCTGCGCTTCACCCGCACGCGGCGCCGGCGGACGGTTCTCCTGAACAGGGCATGATGTCGCCACCACGGATAAAACAGGAATCAGCACCAGGATACAGGGTAGTCTGTTCATGGCTCCTTTCCCGAAAGAAGGTTCTGACCGGCGTGGCCGCCGTTTCTTCGTCACCGGTGCCGGTTGGCCACTTACCGGTGGAGGGTGGCGCCGGCATGCGGCGCTAGCTGTCCACCGGCTGGGCCACCCGGACGGCGCCGATCTCCAGCAGCGGCAGCAGCAGGTCGGCGGCGCCGCCGTGCTCCACGATGCGGCCGTTCACCACCCGGTCGATGTTGACGGCGGTCATCTCCACCCGTTTGCCCGTCGGCGTCATCCCCAGCCACACGCCCGCATGGGTGCCGCGGGCGGTGATGCGCGTGACCACCCATTCCCCTTCGGCGATCTGCTGCTCCACCGTCAGGCGCAGGTCGGGGTACGTCCGGCGGACGCCCCGCACGTGCTCCGCCGCCCCGGCCAGCCCCACGTCATGGCGGACATTGGCGTACACCTCCACGTATTCCGGCGCGATGAAGTCCGCCAGACGGTCCAGGTTGCCCGTGCTGACCACCTCCTCGTAATAGCGCCGCACCAGCGTCTTGTTCGCGGCGAGTGACATCACCTTACCTCCATATCCCGATTCCACGGCTGATCAGATTCGCCGGGCAGGACCGGGCGCCGGCGGTCTCCGTTCCGGCGGCGTGAATTATCCCCGGCCCACAGGCGTTGCCGGATGCCCGTTTGGCGACCCTTCACCGGGACGTTCGCCGTGCCGGCTGGCGGCTAATGAAGCGGCGGGTCCGGTGAACGGCGGTTGAACCGCCATACCCGGACCAGCGGGTACAGGGCGCCCAGGCCTGTGCACAGGCCCGCCAGGCAGCTGAACACGCCCGCCGGCAGCAACGGGTCGATGCGTCGGCCCAGGAGCAAGCCGGTCGCGCCAAGGAGCAGGAGCAGCAGGGCCAGCGCGGCCAGGATCAGGGCCATGCGGCGGGCGCGCCGCGGCGAGGCGCGCCGTTCGCCGGCCATGCGTCCGCTGCCGCCGTGGATCAGCAGCCGGCGCGCCACCCCTTCGTCGTCCCGGTAATAGGTGCTGTAGACCGGCAGCAGGAGAAACGTCCAGTGGCGGTCGACGGCGTCGATGGTCCACTGGAACTGCCGGACATGGTCGGCCCGGGCGGCGCGGCGACATTCGTCCCGGGCCCGTTCCAGGAGCGGCGGCAGGCAATCCGGCCAGGCGTCGGTGGGAGAACGTCCCGGCAGCCGCCGGCCGATGCCGCCGGCCGCCGCCGCATCGAACGGACGGGCCGCCTCGGGGGGGAACTCCCCCAGTTGCCGCCACAGCCGCTCATGTTCCTCCAGGGCCGGCGCGGCGATATTGGGGTAGGTGCGTTCCAGGTCGCCACAGCGGGGCTCCCAGCGGATCCGCGTCTCCCGGACCTCGCGGGAGGCCCAGCCGCCGCGGCCTTCGTCGAACCGGTCCTGATGGCTGATGACGTCGTAGTCGAAGCCCATCTCCGCCCGCCACTGCGCCCGGACGTCGGCGTCCACCAGCCAGACGGGCAGGAACAGGGGCTGCCGGCGGGCCTGCAGCCGGCGGACGGACAGGTCTGCCGGCGGAAACGGGATGCCCCCGGCAAACTGTCGCAGGCGCTGGTGGAGCTCCGCTTCGGCGAGGGTGAAGGGGATCATGAGTTCCGGTGCGGCGTCGAGGGCCGGGTCACCGGCGGCCGGTTCGTAGAGCGCCAGACGGCCGGCGAAGCAATGGGGACAGACGTCCGGTACGGTCCCGGCGGGGAACACGAAGCGCCAGTCACAGTGCCCGCAGACCCGGGGCCGGTCGGGGCCTTCATCGGTTGTGGTGGCGGGAGCGGTTCGTGGGTCAGGCATCGTCCATTCCTTGGGCGCGCAGGAGAATGGGCACGGCGCCGGCGATCCCCGCCGCGAACAACACCAGGCCGATGACCAGGAGGGCGCCGCCGCTCTTCAGGAGGACCAGCAGCACACCCAGCAGACTGAGGAGCAGGCCGGGACAGAGCAGGGCGGCGATGACCAGCCAGACCCGGGTCCAGTCCACGGGCCGCTGGCCGGCGATGGCGCCGCTCTGGCCGTTGAGGAGGACCTGGAACGGGCGGCGGGCATACGTGTAGGCCGCGGCGAAGACGGGCACCAGGATGTAGCGCCAGCTCTCGTCGCTGAAATCCAGTTCCATGCTGAAATTTCGAATCAGTGGTGTGCTGGCCTGGTGGCGGCATGCGCCGCGGGTGGTCTCGCGCATGGTGTGGCGGGCGGCCGCCCAGGCCTCGGTCAGGTCCAGGTCATAGGCCTGGGCGTGAAGGCCGGCCAGGAATTTCGGTTCGTAGGGCGTCAGCCGCTGCAGGTCGAAGGGGAGCAGGCGGGCCAGGAGATGGGGGGGGTAGCGGTGGGTGCCGGGGATCAGCAGATCGTCGAAATTCAGCCGGACCCGGCCCGATTCCCATTTCCAGACGATCCGGGTGCGCGTCTGGCGGCGACCCTGATGGTAGTAGGTTTCGCGCCGTGTATGGCCCACTTCGGCCCGCCAGCGGGCCGTGGTGACAGAGTCGAAGGTCCAGGCGGGCAGATAGATGGGCGTGAACGGCGCCGTGTCGGCCACCCGGCGCAGGCGGGACGGGATCAGCCAGCTGTTGCTGAGCCAGCGGCGGGCGATGGGCCGGCAATCGTCCATCGTCAGCTGGAAGGGGATGAGGAAACGGGGGCGCAGCTCCTCCTGCAGGTCCGGGCGATGGATGACCTTGTGGGAGGCGCAGAACGGGCACCGGTGGGTGAGCTCGCCGGGCGGCAGCGAGGTGCGGGCGCCGCAGTTCCGGCACAGGATCTCCTGCCGGTCGGTCCCCCAGCCAGTCTGGGCGAGGGCCACCAGATCGGCCTTGAACTCGAACTCGTCGGCCTGTCGGCCCACGGGGCGCTGTTGGTTCTGTTCCCGGTGACCGCAGTGCGGACAGACCACGGCGCCGGCGGCGATGTTGAACGATGTGACCGCACCACATTGCGAGCACGCGAATTCCATCACCCGCTCCGGCGGCGCCTGCTCGGCCGGGCGCGGCCGATAGACGCGGATCCCCGGCAGGGCGGATTCCACGGCTTCATAGTCGGGCGGAACCGCAGGCGGCATATTTCTTTTCCTCCCCTCCGGCGGCGGACGGGTCGATCCGGCACACCGGGCTGTGTGACCGGCACAATGATGGGCCGTCAGCGAGCATCATGAAACAGCTGACCGGGGGTTGTCAATGAAAACAGACTCGCTCTCCCGACCCCGGCCCGTGCGAGCGTCATCCCTTGGCGCCGGGATCCGGTGGGCTGCCGAGGAGGGTATACCTGGGTAATTGGTTAATCAAATATATCAATTATACTTCCGTTCTTGTGAATTAATCGAGAATTCCGGACAAACGCCGCAGATTGTGCGTGTTTTGTTAAAAAAAATCTATATTATATAATATTGATAAGTTGATATACTAAAAAATGCCCCTGTTGGGCAAAAAATACCTTGACCTCACCCAGCGCCTTTACTACAATAAAATTAAAAAAATGTACTATTTGTGCAACAATTTAACTTCCCAGGCCCCATAAGGAGATGAAAGACATGGCGTCTCAACCGAATGATGCGGGTGATCAGGCCCGTATTGGTGTGTTCATTTGCCATTGTGGCGGAAACGTGTCCGATGTGGTGGATGTGGAGCGCGTGGCGGCGGAGGTCGGCAAGAAGCCCAACGTGGTTCATTCCGGCACGCACATGTTCATGTGCTCTGATCCGGGGCAGGCCCTCATCGAGGAAAAAATCAAGGAACTGAACCTGAACCGGGTCATCGTCGCCGCCTGTTCGCCGACCCTGCATCAGCTGACGTTTCGCCGCACCCTGGAAAGAGCCGGTCTCAACCAGTTCCTCTTCGAACATGTGAACATTCGGGAGCAGGTATCCTGGGTGGTGGAGGACCGCGAGGAGGCCACGCGCAAGGCCACCCGGCTGGTCAATGCCGCCGTCGGCCGGATCCGCCACCTGGTTCCCCTGGACAAGCGGCGCATCAAGATCCATCCGGCCTCGCTGGTGATCGGCGGCGGCGTGGCGGGCCTGGTGGCCGCCCGCGACCTGGCCCGGCGCGGGATGCGGGTCAACCTGGTGGAAAAAACACCTTTTCTGGGCGGCCGCATGGCCCAGCTCGACCAGCTGTTCCCCTCCAACGAGCATGCCCGCGAACTGCTGGGCAAACTCATCCAGGAGGTGATCCATCAGCCGCTCATCACCGTCCACACCAACGCCCAGGTGGTGGAGAGCGAGGGCATCGTCGGGGATTTCCGGACCCGGCTCCGCATCATCCCGCGGGGCGTGAACCATCACCTGACCTACGCCGGCAACGCCATCGCCGCCTGTCCGGAAGAGACCATATCGGAATTCAATTTCGGTCTGACCCGGCGCAAGGCCATCTATATGCCGTACCCGGGCTGCTATCCGCAGATGCCGGCCATCGACTGGCGCAGCTGCACCAAGTGCGGCAAGTGCGCCGCCGCGGTGAGCGGCAAGGGCATCTCCCTGGACGAAGAACCGAAGGAAATCGAGATCAAGTCCGGCGTCATCGTCCTGGCCACCGGCTACGATCCGTACGAACCGCTCTACGGCGAATACGGCTACGGCATCTTTCCCGAGGTCATATCCCTGCAGCAGCTGGTGCGGATTCTCGACGAGGAGGGCCCCACCGGCGGCCGGCTGCTGGTCAACAACAAGCCGGTGCGGTCCATGGCCTTCATTCATTGCGCCGGCGCGCGGCAATACGAAGGCATCAACATGCCGCAACCCGACGGCACGGTGAACGATTATTGCGCCCGCACCTGCTGCACGGCCGCCCTCCACAACATCAACATCATCAAGGAGCGTTACCCGGATACACGCATCTTCAGCGTCTACCAGGATATCCGGACGTACGGCCGCGGCCACGAAGAATACTACGAGAAGGCCTCGGAGAACGGGGTCACGTTCCTGCGGTTCGATCCCTTCGACCTGCCCACGGTGCGGCATGACACCAAGGAAGAAGCGCCGCTGCTGGTGCGGACCCGGGATCTGCTGACGGACAACCTGGAGATGGAAATCCCCGTGGACGTGGTGGTTCTGGCCACGGGCGTGATCCCCCACGATATCTCCGAACTGGTGGACATGTTCAAGTGCGCCGTGGGCTACGACAACTTCCTCCTGGAGGTCCACCCCAAGCTCCGCCCCGTGGAACTGGCCGTGTCGGGCGTTTTCCTGGCCGGTTCCTGCCAGGGCCCCATGGATATCACCGAGGCCGCTTCCGCCGCCGCCGCGGCGGCGTCCAAGGCGGCCGCCCTCATCGCCCAGGGGCAGGTGGAGATGGATCCGTTCATCGCCATGGTGGATGAGAACAAGTGCACCGGCTGCCAGACCTGTCTGACGGTCTGCCCCTACAGCGCCATCACCAAGGACGAGCGCAAGGGGGTGGCCGTGGTCAACGAGGCCCTGTGCACCGGCTGCGGCACCTGTGCGGCGGCCTGTCCCAGCAACGCCATTCATCAGTTCGGTTTTACCGATGACCAGATACTCTCCGAGGTGGAGATGCTCCTCTCGGACAGTGCGGTCGGGTAGACGCATCAGAGGGAGGAATTCATGGCAGACAATGTAGTGACTCACCCGACTTCCACCGCGCCCGGTAGCCAATGGCAGCCACGGATCATCGGCTTCCTCTGCTATTGGTGTTCCTATACGGGTGCCGATGCGGCGGGCACGGCCCGCATGAAATATCCGCCCAATGTGGATATCGTGCGCGTCATGTGCTCCGGGCGGATCGATCCGGAGCTGATCATGAGCGCGTTTTCGCGGGGGGCGGACGGTGTGCTGGTGTGCGGCTGTCACATCGGTGACTGCCACTACATCAGCGGCAACCACAAAACCATGGCCCGCATGCCGCTGGTCAAGCGCATCCTCACGGATCTGGGCATCGAGCCGCAGCGCTTCCGGCATGAATGGGTCAGCGCCGCCGAAGGCGAGAAATTCAGCAAACTGGTGGCGGAGATCACCGAGCAGGTCCGCAAACTCGGTCCGCTGAACTGGCCGAAACTGATGCGGGAACGCGGTGTCGGCCATGGTATGGATCTCAAGGCTTGGGGAGAATAACCATGAGTGAAAACGGAAACGGATCCAAGTTGAAAATTGCCAAGTACTGGGCGGCCAGTTGCGGAGGGTGTGACATATCCCTGCTGGAAATCGGGCCGCATCTGCTGGACCTGATCAAGGTCGCCGATATCGTGTTCTGGCCGTGCGCCGCCGATTTCAAGTACAAGGACGTGGCGGCCTACGAGGACGGCTACATCGACATCTGCTTCTACAACGGAGCCATCCGGACCTCGGAGCAGGAAGAGATCGCCCGGCTGCTGCGCAAGAAAAGCAAGACCCTGATCGCCTACGGCGAATGCGCCGTGGACGGCGGCATTCCGGCGCTGGCCAACCTCAACACCAAGGAAGAGATCTTCCATGCGGCCTATCTGGAGAATCCCTCGCTGGACAATCCGAACGGGGTTACGCCGCAGCCCATCACCCAATGCGAGTTCGGGGAACTGGAAATCCCCCGCTTCTATTCCCAGGTGCTGCGGCTGAAGGACATCGTGGACGTGGATTACGAAATTCCGGGCTGCCCGCCGCAGGCCGATCGGGTCTGGGAAGCCATCCTGGCCCTGTCGGGCGGGGAGCTGCCGGCCCGCAACCAGGCGGTAAAGGTGGCCTGCCGGGACAAGTCGGTGTGCGACGAGTGCCCCCTGGAAAAACGGCTCGTCAAGATCAAGGAATTCAAACGACCCCATGAGGTGAAGCCGGAACCCGAGTGGTGCCTGCTGGAGCAGGGCATCATCTGCATGGGACCGGCCACCCGCAGCGGCTGCGATGCCCGCTGCCCCACCGCCGGCATGCCCTGCCGCGGCTGCTACGGTCCCTCGGGCGACGTCATCGATCAGGGCACGGCCATGGTCAGCGCCATCGGATCGCTGCTGGACGCCTCCAATGAGGAGCGTGCCCACGAGCTGATCGGGCAGATCGTGGATCCGGTCGGGTCATTCTACCGTTTCAGCATGTCTTCCAGCATGATGAAAGCCCGAAAGTAACCCTTTGTTTGGAGCAAAATCATGACATCACCACATGTGAAGACCAAGGAAGGATACAAACGGATCAGCATCGATCCCATCACCCGCCTGGAGGGACACGGCAAAATCGATATCTTCCTCGACGCCAAGGGCGACGTGGCCGATTGTTTTTTCCAGGTTCCCGAACTGCGGGGCTTCGAAAAATTCTGTGAAGGGCGACCGGTGGAGGAATTGCCCCGCATCACCACCCGCATCTGCGGCGTGTGCCCCGAGGCGCACCTGATGGCCAGCGCCAAGGCCTGCGATGCGGTGTACAAGGCGGAGCTGCCGCCCACCGCCCGCATGCTGCGGGAATTGCAGTACAACATTTTCTACGTGACGGACCACACCACCCACTTTTACGCCCTGGGCGCCCCCGATTTCGTCATGGGGCCCGATTCCGATCCCGCCCTGCGCAACATCGTCGGCGTCATCGGCAAGGTGGGCGTGGAAATCGGCGGCGAAGTCATCAAGTGCCGCCAGTGGGGGCATGAGGCCGCCGCCATTTTCGGCGGCAAGCCGGTGAATCCCATCAATGCCATCCCCGGCGGCATGAGCAAGCCCATAAACCAGGAGGAACGGGACCGTCTCGAGGAGATCTGCCAGTTCATGGTGGAGTTCGGCAAATTCACCATCCAGCTGTTTCATGACGTGGTCCTGGCCAACAAGCAGTACGTGGACATCATCCTCAACGGCCCGTATTTTCACGAAACCTACTCCATGGGCCTGGTGGACGAGAAAGGGAAGGTGAATTTCTACGACGGCAAGGTGCGTGTGGTGGATCCCGAAGGGAACCAGTTTTGTGAATACGCGCCGGACGACTACGCCGACCACGTGGCCGAGCACGTGGAACCCTGGTCCTACCTGAAATTCCCTTACCTGAAGAACGTCGGCTGGAAGGGCCTGGTGGACGGCAAGGATTCCGGCGTTTACCGGGCGACGCCCCAGTCACGCCTGAATGTGGGCGACGGCATGAGCACCCCGCTGGCCCAGGAAGCGTACGAGGAATATTTCGAGACGCTGACCGGCGACCGGTCGGGCAAGAAGCCGGTACACCACACCCTGGCCATCCACTGGGCGCGCATCATCGAGCTGATGAACGCCGCCGAGCGGTCCCTGGACCTGATCCGGCACCCGGATATCACCCACCCGGAGAATTACCGCGTGGTCTGTGAAGGCACGCCGTCGGAAGGCGTCGGCATTGTCGAGGCGCCGCGGGGCACCCTGACCCATCACTATGTCACCGATGAGAAGGGCATTGTCCAGAAGGCCAATCTCATCGTCGGCACCACCAACAACAACGCGCCCATCTGCATGTCCATCAAGAAGGCGGCCCAGACGCTGATTCATTCGGGCGTGGAAGTGACGGAAGGGATCCTGAACATGGTGGAGATGGCGTTCCGGGCCTATGATCCGTGCTACGGCTGCGCCACCCACTACCTACCCGGGAAGATGCCCCTGGTGGTGCGGTTCCGCGGGCCGGACGGCCAGATCATCCGGGAAGTGAGTCGTTAGCCAGCTCCCGTTCGGAGCCAAGAGTTCGCTCAAACATTAGGAGATGGAAATGGACGAGTTCAAAAAACGTTACGACGGTTTGGTCATCGGCGGCGGTATCGCCGGGATGCAGGCGGCCCTGGACCTGGCCGAACAGGATTACGAGGTGCTGCTCATCGAGAAGGATCCGTCCATCGGCGGCGTCATGGTCGGCCTCAACAAGGTGTTTCCGACCCTCGACTGTTCCAGCTGCATCTGCACGCCCCGCATGGCCGAGTCCGTCCATCACAAGAACATCAAGATCCAGGCCTACAGCGAGGTCACGTCCATCCGACCCAATGATCCGGGCTTCAAGGTTACGGTGCGCAAAAAAGCGCGCTACGTCATCGAGGACAAGTGCATCGGCTGCAGCCAGTGCGAGCTGGCCTGTCCGGTGGACGTGCCCCACGAGTTCGATCACGGTCTCGGCGCCCGGCGGGCCATCTATATCCCCCACGGCAATGCCATCCCCCAGGTGGCGACGCTGGATGTGGACCATTGCACCTTCTGCGGGCGCTGCGCCAAGGTTTGCCCCACCCAGTGCGTCGACTACACCCAGGAGCCGGAAGATGTGGAGGTCGACGTGGGGGCTGTCATCATCGCCTCGGGATTGCTGATCACGCCCATGGACGCCAAGGCCGAATACGGCGGCGGCAAGCTGATCAACGTGTTGAATCCCCTGGGTATGGAGGCGATCCAGTCGTCCAGCGGACCTTACGGCCGCCCGCTGCGGCCCTCGGACGGCAAGGTACCGCGCAAAATCGCCTACGTGCAGTGCGCCGGCAGCCGGGATCACTCCATCGGTGTGCCTTACTGTTCCCGGGTGTGCTGCATGTACGCCCTCAAGCAGGCCCTGCTGCTGCGGCATTACATCCACGGCATCGACATCACCATTTATCACATGGATATCCGGGCGTTCGGCAAGGGTTACGAGCAGTTCTACCGCCGGGTGATGAAAGAAGGCGTCAAGGTGGTCAAGGGCAAGGTGGCCAAGATCACCGAAGTGGAGAACCAGGACCTCATGCTCCGGGTGGAAATGCTGGATGAGGGCGGCCGGGTGGACGAGCGCCGCTATGATCTGGTGGTGCTCTCCCAGGGGCTGGTGCCGGCCTGGGACGGCAAGGGCGTGGTGGATATCGAGCTGGGGGACGACGGCTTTTTCAAGTCCGTATCGCCCAAGATCAGCCCCGTGCTGACCACCCAGGACGGTATCTTCATCGCCGGCGTGGCAGCGGGCCCCAAGGACATTCCCGACGCCATCGTCGAAGCCGGAGCGGCGGCCATGGAAGCGGCCGTCCATCTGGAGCGGATCGGTTTCCGGGAGCGGGCGCTGGCCGCATCCCGGGGCTGATGACAACGGTCAGAGATCAACTTGATCAGCGGGGGTCACAATGAATGACACGCAAGAAAATCAGGCCGCAGCGGCGCAGACGGCGCGCGAAAAGCGTCCCATCGACATTCTGCGGGAGCGACACGGCGGCATGAGTCCGGAAATGAAGGACTATTACAAGGAGCAAACCCGGATCAGGAAGCTGCTTGGCGAAGCCCTGGGCAAGGGCACGAAGACTGTCCCGGAACTGGCGCGGGAATGCGGTCTGGAGCCGCAGGTGACCATGTGGAACCTGATGGCCATGCGCCGTTACGGCAAGGTGGTGGAAGAAGAACTCCGGGGCGATTACTACGCCTACCGGCTGAAGGAGGTCAAGTAATGGGCTACCGATTGCATGCAAACCTGGAGAAGAATCTGGCGCCCTTCGGCGGCGAAACCTTCAACAAGTGTTTCAACTGTGGTAACTGTACCGCCGTGTGCGCCCTCTCCAAGGACGACAACACCTTTCCGCGCCGCTATATCCGCTACATGCAGCTTGGCCTCAAGGAGAAGATGATCGAGTCCGTCGATCCCTGGCTCTGCTATTACTGCGGCACCTGTTCCGATACATGCCCGCGGGAGGCGGAGCCCGGCGAACTGATGATGGCCTCGCGGCGATGGCTGACCAGCCTGTACGACTGGACGGGACTCAGCCGACTCATGTACCGCAACCACAACGCCCAGTTCATCCTGCTCCTGATTGTGGCGGCCCTGGTCTTCCTGGGGTTCATCGTGCCGGCCGATTTCGGCTTCGGGCTGCTGGCCCAGCACCCGGAAGCCTATGAGACGGTGATGATGGAGAAGTTCACGCCCGTGGAGACCGTCCACCTGGCGGACTGGATTTTCGCCGGCCTGCTGTCCTTTTTCCTCCTGTCCAACGCCGGGCGTATGGTCTACAAGGTGATGAAGGGGCAAGGCGCGCCGCTGGGCGCCTATATCACCCAGTTTCCCAAACTGTTCGTGCACGGTCTGACCCAGAAGCGCTGGAAGGACTGTGACAACGATGTCCGGAAACACTGGATCCGCCATATTTTTCTGGTGACCGGGTATGCCACCATGTTCATCCTGGTGGTGGTCTTCCTGCCGGCCTTCCAGGTCAACGACACAACGGTTCACTACACCAGTTATTTCGGCTATTACGGCACGGCGGTGCTCCTGTTCGTCACCGTCTGGATGATGATCGACCGCCTGCGCAAACGCGAGCAGATCACCAAGAAGAGTCACGCCACCGACTGGACGTTTCTGGTCCTTCTCTTTTTTGTGGCGCTGACCGGCATCCTCATGCACCTGTTCCGCATCTATGACTGGCCCATCGGCACCTATGTCATGTACATGATCCATCTGATGGTGGCCGTCCCCATGCTGCTGGTGGAAGTCCCCTTCGGCAAGTGGGCGCATCTGATTTATCGACCCATCGCGGTCTATCTCCAAGCGGTCAAGGCCAAGGCGCGTGAACGTCGAGTCGGCGCGCCTTCCCTGGTCACCAGCTGAACCCTGTCAGGTTGCGATGCCCTGACCGCCCGGCGGACGGAGCCGGTCAGGGCATCACTGTTTGCGGAGGAACATGTCCGGCGAGACTGAAAAGAACCTGAGCGGAGTCCGGTCCATGGTCGTTCTGGGACTGGGGAACCCCATCCTGTGCGACGATGCCGTGGGGCTGCGGGTGACGGCCGTGCTGCGGGAAATGCTGGCGGCGCAGCCGGTGGCGGGAGTGGAGATTCTGGAGAGTACGCGGGCCGGCTTCGAGCTCATCGATCTGTTGTCCGGTTTCCGGACGGCCATCATCGTGGACAGCCTGGTGGTTCCGGAACCGGAGCCGGGGCGGGTCCGGGAACTGCGGCTGGCCGATGTGGGCGGCAGCGCACGGCTGAATGCCGTCCATGAGATCAACCTGGCGACGGCCTATCAGCTGGCCGAGACGCTGGCCATCCCCATGCCGGAGACGGTGGAGATCTATGCCGTGGAAGCGGCGGAAGTCCATCTGGTCACCGAGACCATGACGGCGGCCGTGGAGGCGGCGGTGGCACCGCTGGCCGAGCGCCTTCTGGAACGCGTGCGTTACCTGGCCAGCCAGGATGCCCCGGCCGGGAATGCGCCCGCCACCGAGGACGGGCGCATGCGCCCATATTCCCGCTCGTTTTACCCGCCTGACGAGGACTGAACCTTTCCGGCGGGGCCGCTGGCCCGATCCGGGCGCTGGCGGGAAATCTACGGCAGTTTTTTACGGATGGTGAAGGCGCCGCGCAGATCGCCGGCGGCGAAACCGGTGGCCTTGTCCTGCGGGTATTTCTCCTTGAGGATGGCGGCCAGTTCCGGCGGCACGGTGCTGCCGTGGCACTGCAGGCACAGTTTGCGGGTCGGGATGGCCTTCATGTACCGGAATTCCCGGCCGGCCGGTGTCTCCACCACTTCGGAATATTCCATGTTTTTCAGGGCTTCGCCCCGCCGATGGCGGTCGGCGAAGTCGGTCAGCACCTTCTTTTCCCAGGCATCGGGCGCATTCTTCGGATTGCGGACCTTGAGGCTGGTGCGACCGACGGTATAGCCCGTTTCCTGGCTGATGGCGGAGGCGATTTCCGGAGCCCGTTCATGACAGACGGCCACGGCCGCGGTCAGGCCTTCCTTTTTCAGGGTTCGCCGGAGCTCCTTGATGAGCTCGGCCCCCAGCTTGTCGGCGGCCGCTCGCGCCGCCGTGAGGTTCGTCGCGGTGTCGGCCAGGATGCCGCCCCAAAGAAACATGACTGTCAGGATAAGCACGATCAATTTCATGGTGACCCTCGTTACAGGAATATGGCGGCGGAAGGCTCTGCTCCGGATCCAGGATGAGGTTCCGCCCAAGGATATTCTATGCTCTTTTGGTCCAAAAGACAAGAAGACAGACGGGGGTCAGAATCCACTGGCGGAATGGCCGGGTTTGCGGTAGACTTGGCCGAAATTCACTGTTGGATGGAGGAGAAAACGTATGGAGCAAGTGATGAAACTGTGGCCCGAACTGGAATGGATCGAGGATGAGGATTTGCGGGCCTGCACCGCCAAAACCTGGGCGGTGGCGCTGGAGCGAAGTTCTCTCACCCCCACCGATCTGGAGACCATCCCCTTCACGCTGCTGGTGCCCGACCTGAAGGTGAGTTTCATGGCCCACAAGCGGGCGGTGGTCCATATCGCCCGCGACTGCGGCCGCAAGATCCAGGAATTTTTCGGCGACGACCTGCCCGTGGACATGGATGTGCTGATTTCGGGCGCCATCCTGGCCGATGTGGGCAAGCTCCTGGAATATGACAAGGTGGACGGACAGGTGACGCAGGGCAATTTCGGGAAATACCTGCGGCACCCCTTTTCGGGCGTCGCCCTGGCCCAGGAATGCGGCGTGCCGGCGGCCGTCTGCCATATCATCGCCGCCCATGCCGGCGAGGGCGATCATGTGAAGCGCACGGTGGAGGCCTATGTGGTCCACCATGCCGATTTCATGACGTTTCTGCCCTTCAAGAGCCGCCTGGTCATCTAGCGGCAGGGCCGGCCGAAGGCGGCGCGGGCCGTCTTCGGCCGCAGCACGACAGCATGCTGGCCACGGCTAGAGGTGAGTGAAGGTGCGGTGGTCGGCGTCGGTGATCTCGAAGGCCAGCAGGCTGACGTCGTCCTGCAGCGGGTTATGGCCGCTCCAGTCACGGACGGCGGCGACCATGGCGTCCAGCCATTGCTCCAGAGAGGCGTGGCGGTGCCGGGCGGCGATCTCCAGCAGCCGTTCGGTCCCGAGGTCCTCGTCCGCTTCGTTGGTGGTGTCCACCAGACCGTCCGTATAAAACAGGATCCGGTCGCCCGGTTTCGGATCCAGCACATACTCCTCAAAATCGACCTCGGGCATGACCCCGATGGGGAACCCGGCCGCCTCCAGGCGGCGCGGCTCGCCGTCGGCCGGCAGGAGAAGGGGCGGCGGGTGTCCGGCGGTGACGTAGCGCAGCCGCGGCCGGCGCAGATCCAGAACCCCGTAGATCAGGGTGAAGTACTGGGCCGTCCGCATATCCATGGGAAACCGCTCGTTCAGTTTGCGGGCCACGGCAGCGGGCGGCAGGAGCGCGTACTCGCCCGGGCGGACTGCATCCCGGCCGTACAGGAAAGACTGCGACGGCACCGGCGACAGCAGGTGGTTCAGGGTGAACGAGAGCAGCGACGAGGGGACGCCGTGGCCGCTCACATCGATGAGGTAGAGGCCGGCCTGGTGGCGGTCCAGCTGGAGCAGGTTCATGGTGTCGCCGGCCAGTTCGTCGCATGATTCCAGGCGCCAGGCGAAGCGGACGCCGGCCATCTCCGGCGGGTGCGTCGGCAGCAGGGCCTGCTGGATTTTGGCGGCGGCCTCCAGGTTGCCGCGCATGCGCCGGTTGGCGGTCTCCAGCTGCGCCTTGGCCTGCTGCAGGGCGATCTCGGCATTCTTGCGCGCCGTGATGTCCGACTGGATCCCGATAAAATGGGTGACCTGCCCCGTGGCGTCCAGCACCGGCGTGATGGACAGGTCGTTCCAGAAAATGGTGCCGTCCTTGCGGTGATTGAGGATTTCCACGCGGCAACTGCGCTCTTCATGGATGGCCCGGCGGATCACCTCGGTGGTGGCCGGATCGGTGCGCGGACCCTGCAGGAAGCGGCAGTTGCGGCCCAGGACGTCGTCGGCGGCGTAGCCCGTCAGCCGTACGAAACCCGAGTTGACATAGATGAGCGGGTTGTCGGGCAGGCGGGCATCGGAAATGACGATCCCTTCGGCCGCGCCGTCCAGGGCCCGATCCTTGAGATGCAGGATCTCCTGGTCTTGGCCGACGGATTTGGCGGCCCGGGGCGGGGGCCGCCGTGAATTGTATCTTCCGTTCATGACGATACGCCTGTCCTTTCGCCGAAACCGCGCGGCCCGGCCGTTGGACCCGGACCGGACTATTTTCTCATTGTAATGTCAAACCGGTTGATTTTCAACCGGATGTTGACCGCCGGCCACCCGCCAGCCAGGTTCGGAGTGCCCGAATCGCCTGCTCCTTGGCTTTGGCCTCGACCTCCACGGTGATATTCAGATCGAGCCAGGCGGACGGGATGTCCGCCGGATCGATGAAATCGGCGTGCAGGCGCGGATTGGCGCTGTGCCAGCCGTCCCGGGGACTGGAGATGTGCACCACCGGTTCCCGGTCCCATGTTGCGGCGGCGGCCCGGGTGGCTTCCTCCACGGTGAGGCCGTCGCCCAGGCAGCGATGATGATGCGCGTCGTAGACCAGGGGCACGCCGGTCCGGCGGCAGAGGGGCAGCAGATCCTCCGGGGTGTAGAGCTTGTCGTCGTTTTCCAGGGTCAGGCGCCGGCGGACGGGTTCGGGCAGGGCCTCGATGCGTCGCTCCAGGCGCGCCAGAGCCGCCGGCCGGTCGCCGTAGCCGCCGCCGGCATGGATGTTGATGACATCGGCGCCGATCCATTCGGCCACCTCGGCCTGATACGCCAGTTCCTGCAGCGATTGCCGCGTGATCTGGGGAGAGGGGGACGACAGCAGCACGAACTGGTCGGGATGAAACGTGGTCCGGATATCCTGCTGCTGTGCGAAGCGCCCACATTGCCGGAAGAGATCGCGGATGGCGGGGCCGTCGGGCAGTTCGTCCAGCTCGTAGCCGACGTCCGGATGGGTTTTGAGGGGCAGGATCTGGCTTTGGACGCGAAAACAGCCGATGCCGTTTTCCCGGCAGAAGAGCAGGGCCTGCTGCAGGGCGGCGGCGTTGCTCCGGCACAGTTCGGACAGTTTGCGGCACTGGTCCGGCCGGTCCAGGGTGCGCAGGTGGGTGGCGGTGGTCCGGCGGAAGCGGATGGGTTCCGCCCGAAATACGCAGCAGAGTCCCAGCCGGATCATGACATTCCCCCCGGTTGGAGGTCCCGGAACGGGTACGCTTGGCTCATCAGCCCCTCCTCCTGTTTCTGACGGGATCACCGGCCGCTTCGTGCTTCTTCGCCGGCGTTGCCGTCCATATTTGGATGCGGGCCGGCAACGAAAGATGGCGCCCGCTCATCCAAACTGTCAGCTGCCCGTTTGGAGGCGGCGGAGGCCCTTCCGTTGCAATATGGGCAACCCGGGCCGTAAAAATTTCGTATACTATAGTTTACGATCAGCGGGACGACCGCTTTCGCAGGGCATGCCGGTGGAGGGTGAAGGCGATCCTTCGCACGAATAAATAAAACCACTTGACAGAGTTGCCATCATTAAACAACAGAGGAGGTTGTATGCCACAGAGATTGTTTCGCGGGCTGGTTCTGGCCGGAGTGCTGGGAATGCTGCTCCTGTTCGTATCCGCCCAGACCAAACTGTTGCGTTTCCCCGACATCCACGGGGACCAGGTCGTGTTCTGCTACGCCGGCGATTTGTGGATCGCCGGGGTCGAGGGCGGGCTGGCCCGGCGCCTGACGGCCCATCCCGGCCAGGAGCTGTTCCCCAAATTTTCGCCCGACGGCCGCCACATCGCCTTTACCGGCCAGTACGACGGCGACGAACAGATCTACGTCATGCCGACGGAGGGGGGCATCCCGCAGCAGGTGACGTTCTATCCCGCCCGGGGGCCCCTGCCGCCGCGCTGGGGGTACGACAACCAGGTCTACGGGTGGACCCCCGACGGCCAGAAAGTGCTCTTTCGCTCCCTGCGCGACGGCTGGGATCTGGGCGACAGCCGGCTGTACACCGTCCCCCGGACGGGCGGTTTGCCTGAACCCTTGCCCATGCCGTTCTCCGGGGCCGGCGACCTGTCGCCCGACGGTCGCAAGGTGGTCTATTCGCCTCTCTTCCGGGATTTTCGTACCTGGAAACGCTACGAGGGCGGCTGGGCCCAGGACCTGTTCATCTTCGACATGGACGCCCGCACGGCGGTGAACATCACCCGTGACGTCCGGACGGACCGTGACCCCATGTGGATCGGCGATGCCGTCTACTTCGCCTCGGATCGCACCGGCACCCTCAATCTGTATCGTTATGATCCGGCGGCCAAGGAGACGACCCAATTGACTGAATCCACCCGGTGGGACGTCCGGTGGCCGAGTTCCGACGGTGTGAGCCGGATCGTCTATGAGATGAACGGCGAGCTGCACCTGTACGATGTGACCGCCGCCGGGAGCACGGCCATTTCCATCCGCGTGCCCGACGACGGCCTGGCCATGCGGCCTGCCCGGATTTCGGCGGCCCGGAATATCGAGGGCTTCGGTTTGAGTCCCCAGGGCGAACGGGCCCTCTTCACGGCCCGGGGCGACATCTTCACCGTCCCCGCCAAGAAGGGGCATGCCCGCAACCTGACGGACTCGTCGGGTGCCCATGACAAGCTGGCCAGCTGGTCACCGGACAGCAGCAGGATCGTGTTCATCTCCGACCGCACCGGAGAGGAAGAGCTCTGGCTCGTCAACCAGGACGGCTCGGGCGAAGCGGAACAGCTGACCTTCGGCGGGCAGGCCATGCGCTACCAGCCGGAGTGGTCCCCCGACGGCAAGTACATCGCCTTCAGTGACAAGGACGGCCGGCTCTACATGCTGACAGTGGCCGACAAGAAAGTGCAGGAAGTCGCCCGCGACAAGGGCGGCAACCTGCAGGACTATGCCTGGTCGCCCGACAGCGGCTACCTGGCGTTCTCCCTGACCGATCCCAACGGCTTCAATTCGCTGCACATCTGGGACCGGGCCGCCGGTGAGCTGCACCGCGTCACCGGCGAGCATTTCAACGAGCGGCAGCCGGCCTGGGACCCGGACGGTGATTATCTGTATTACCTGGCCGATCACCAGTTCGCCCCGCAGATCAGCCGTTCGGAGTGGAACTATGCCACCGACCGGATGACGGGCATCTATGCCCTGGCCCTGCGCGCCGACGTCACGCACCCCTTTCCGCCGGAAAGCGACGAGGTGACCGTCAAGAAGGAGAAGGATGCCGACAAGGACAAGGGCCCGGACGAAGAGAAAGCGGAATCCGGCAAAAAAGAGGAGAAGGCCGGGCAGGAGAAGGCCCTGAAGATCGATTTTGAGGGCCTGGCCCGGCGGGTCACGCGGGTGCCGGTGGACGAGGCCAACTACGCGGGGCTGTCGGCCGTCAAGGGGCACCTGGTCTACGCCAAGACCGGCGCGCCCTTCTACGGACGCCAGTCGCCCGACCAGCCGGAGATCCTGGTCTACGACCTGAAGGCACGCAAGGAGCAGTCCCTGGCCTCCGGCATCGCCGGCTACGCCCTGTCCGCCGACGGGAAGAAGATCCTGGTCCGCCAGGGGCGGTCCTTCAACCTGTACGATCTGCCACCCAAGGGGAAGGACGCCAAGGAGACTGTCACCACGTCCGAGCTGATGGTGAACCGGGTTCCGGCCGCGGAGTGGGCGCAGATCTTCAACGAGGTCTGGCGCCGCTTCCGTGATTTCTTTTACGTGGAAAACATGCACGGTTACGACTGGGAGGCCCTGCGCGAGCAGTATTCGCCCTGGCTGGAGCATGTGGCCCACCGCTCGGATCTAAATTACGTCATCGGCGAGATGATCGCCGAGCTGAATGTGGGCCATGCCTACATCCAGGGGGGCGATTACGAGATCCCGGACCGGGCGCCCGTGGCTCTGCCCGGTGCCCGTTTCGCCGCCGACGCCGCCAGCGGGCGCTACAAAATCGACCGCATATTCGACGGCGAGAACCAGGAAGAGAAGTACCGTTCACCGCTGACGGAAGTCGGTGTGGATATCACCGTCGGCGATTATGTCCTGGCCATCGACGGCGAGGACCTGACCGTGGGTGAGAATCCCTATCGGCTGCTCCGCTACAAGGGGAACCGGCCGGTGACCTTCACCGTGAACGACACGCCGACCATGGAGGGGGCCCGCGAGGTCACCTTCGTCCCCCTGACCAGCGAGAACAGCCTGGTCTACCGGGCCTGGGTGGAGGGCTGCCGCCGGCAGGTGACGGAGATGTCCGACGGTCGTGTCGGCTACCTGCACATTCCGGACATGGGCGCCGACGGATCCTATGAGTTCATCAAGTGGTTCTACTCGCTGCAGCGCAAGGACGGCCTCATCATCGACGTGCGCGGCAACGGCGGCGGCAACATCTCCGCCTGGGTGATCGAACGCCTGCAGCGGCAGTTGCTGGGCACCGGTTTCGGCCGGACCTCCGACTACGTCGGCACCTACCCCGGGGCCATGCACTACGGTCCCAAGGTCTGTCTCATCAACGAGACGTCCGCCTCCGACGGGGACATTTTCCCCTACATGTTCCGGGAGGCCGGCATCGGGCCCCTCATCGGCAAGCGCACCTGGGGCGGCGTGGTCGGCATCACCGGGCACGGTTCCCTCATCGACGGCGGTCAGGTGTTCGTGCCCGAGTTCAGCAGCAACGATGTTGAAGGAAACTGGGTCATCGAGGGCGAGGGCGTGCCGCCCGACATCGAGGTGGAGAACGACCCCATTTCCCTGCTGGCCGGCCAGGACCAGCAGCTGGAGCGGGCGGTGCAGGAAGTGCTGGAACGGCTCAAGAGCACCCCGCACCAGCTGCCCCAACGCCCGGCACCGCCGGTCAAGACCCGGTAGTCCCACCGGGTCGGCCGTACACGAACGGACCGACGAATTTTTATCCACGCCCCTCCCTGCGGAGGGGCTTTTTGTTTATAATGGCGGCATGAACAACGACACCCTCATCGAACCGACCCTCCTGATCCATGAAGCCCGCGCCCGGCGCAACATCCGGGCCATGGCGGAAAAGGCGCGCCGGGCGTCCGTCCGTTTCCGGCCGCACTTCAAGACCCACCAGTCGGCGGCGGTGGGCGAATGGTTCCGCGCGGCGGGCGTATCGGCCATCACCGTCTCGTCGGTGGCCATGGCCGCCTATTTCGCCCGCCATGGCTGGACGGACATCACCCTGGCTTTCCCGGTAAACGTCCGCCAGCTGGAGGAGATCAACGGCCTGGCCGGCCGGATCACCCTCGGCCTGCTGGTGGAGAACGGGACGGCCCTGGCGCATCTGCAGCGCCGGCTGGTCCAGCCGGTGGACATCTGGCTCAAGGTGGACACGGGCTACCACCGCACCGGCGTCTGGCACGAGGACACCGCCACCCTGCAGGCCCTGGCGCGGGGCATCCGGCAATCGCCACGGCTGCGGCTGCGGGGATTGCTGTCCCACGCCGGCCATGCCTACCAGGCCCGGGGCCGGGCCGAACTGGTGCGGATCCAGACGGAAACGGTGACACGCCTGCGCCAGGCGCGGGAGCGGCTGGCGGCCGGCGGTGTCGGACCTCTGGAAATATCCGTGGGGGATACGCCCTGTTGCCGCGCCGCGGAAGGGTTCGACGGGGTGGACGAAATCCGGCCGGGGAATTTCGTCTTCTTCGATGTGATGCAGTGGGAGATCGGCGCCTGCGGGGAGGAGGAACTGGCGGCGGGGCTGGCCTGCCCGGTGGTGGGCGTCTATCCGGAGCGGAACGAGCTGGTGGTCTACGGCGGCGCCGTTCACCTGTCCAAGGATCGCGTCATCAACCGTGACGGCCGGGAGGTGTATGGCTATGCCGTCACCTGGGACGGCCGGGCATGGGGGGCCATCCAGACGGCGCGCTATGTGCGGTCCCTGTCCCAGGAGCACGGCATCGTCCGGCTGGACCCGGCGGAAGTGAGCGAATGGCAGGTGGGTGACCTGCTGGTCATCCTGCCTGTTCACTCCTGCCTGACGGTGAATCTCATGCGGCGGATGCGGGGGCTGGCGTCCGGGGCATGGCTGACGACCATGCAGGGCTGAGTGAATTGTCGCCCTAAAAAAAAACAACCGACCTTGGCAGGTCGGCTGCACCCCGATCATTGGGGACGGACGCATATTTAGGACAGATAGGATGGGAGTTCTAACCGAATCGGATTCGGATTGTTTTTCTGTTTTTCCCGTTTTTCTGAAAGATCATGTTTACATCTGAAACCACTATAGCCCGAAGTATAGCAAAAAAATGTGACGTGTGTCACGAAAATATGAAAAGAAACGGAAATATTTGTCAAAATGATTGCGAAATGTGGGCCGGGGGACCCGTTCCGGTGCGGCCGGGCCTAAAACAGGGGGAAAAAGGAGAGGATGGTCAGGACATCCAGCACATCGATGCGACCGTCATCGTTGACGTCGGCGCCGGCGTAGGCCACCAGGGGCTCGTTTTCGGCCAGCACCTGGTGCAGGCGGGGCGCATCGGCCGCCGTGACCCGGCTGTCGCCGTCGATGTCGCCGCGGACGGGGATCTGCAGGAAGTTGATGATGCCGTTCATCAGCGTCGCCCGGTCGTTGGGCGCCTCGACGTCCGTCAGCCCGCCGAATTCGAAGGACACGCCCAGCGCCCGGAACACGAACGGCTGGCCGTTGCCGTAGTAGTCGTACGCGGAATTGGCGATGCCGCAGCCGTAGGCCGGCAGGGCGTTGGTGAAGACGACGTCTGCCCCGGCCCGGGGCGCCAGCCGGTCAATGCCTTCATTGTCGCCGCTGTAGTCCAGGCTCAGGCCCGCCCAGCGTGAATTGTCGGCCCCGAGAATGGTGGACAGGTCGCTGCCACCGGCATCGGTGAAGTCGATATTGAACCAGGACCTGAAGTAGAGGCCCGGAGAGAAGTTGGACCAGATATTGCCCCCCTCGACATACAGGTTCTTGCCCACGGCCAGCCGGCGTCGCAGGTAGTAGGCGTCCACGGACGGGGGCGTCACGGACTGTCCCATGACCCCCAGGCAGACGAATACACCGTTATACTTGTCCAGGTCACGCAGATCGTCGTAGCGCGTCTGGACGGTGGCCGTGATGCCGTTGTCGGCCAGGGCCTGCGCGATGGCGGGGCCGCTGTTGTGATTGCCGTCCAGGTCCAGCACCAGGACATCGGGCCGCTGCACGCGGCTGGCGAAGCGGCCGGTGGTCATGGTCTTCTCGCTGGTGTTGAACTCCAGGGAGAACTGCACCAACGTGCCCAGCGGCATGTCGGGCGAGAGCTCCACCACGAAGGGCTGGGCGGCGGCGGCCTTGGCGCCCGGCGCCAGGTCGGGATAGGTGCAGGTCGGTTCCACCACGGTGACGTACGGATCGTCAGTGGCCAGGGTGACGGACACGCCCGTGGCCGCGGCGCCGCTGTTGGTGACATCGACGAAGATGTCGTGACGCTGGCCGGGGGTCAGCTCTTCGCCCGAGCCGATGATGACGCCTGTCTGATAGAGATTGGGCACGGCCAGGGATGTGTACTCCACCCAGCGCGGATTGCTCCCGATGAGGGCCGCCCCGTAGCGGATGCGCATGAAACCGTCCTCGCCCCACCCGGGCCCCCAGCTGTTCTTCATGATCCAGTAGCCCTGGCCGTCGTTCTCGTCCCAGCCCACCAGGATCACGGCATGGTTGGTGGAACTGGCGCCCGGGCCGTTGTAGATGCCACCGGTGTAGGCCTGGAATAAATCATCCACGGCCACGCTGCAGGAGACGGGGCCGTGGGTGTAGATGGCCTGCTTGATGTCGGCCGGCGTGTTGTCCACCGCGCCGTAGTCGGCGACTTTGTAAGGCTTGGAGAGGCCCGTCGAATCGCAGGGCAGGTCCTTGGCCATGTATGGATACCAACGCTCCATTGTGGCGCCGGTCTGCTTCAGATAGAACAGGTGCTTGTAGGTCCAACCGCCGTTGCACCCATAGCTGCCCATCAGGCCGCCCTTGTCGCAGTCGATGGACATCTGTTCGGCCAGGTCCACCTCCACGCCGTCCTTGATGAGGATGTTGCATTCCAGGGTGCCCACGGCGGCGAAGGCCCAGCAGCCGCCGCAGAAGGACTGGTTTCTGATGGCCGTGACGCCGCCGTGATCCCGCCAGTCGAAGCGATCGGGCAGGTTCAGGGCGGGATCGCGGGGTTCCACGTACACATGGTCGAGGAATTTGTCGTCGGCCGGCAGTTCGCCACACAGGATTTCCAGGGGAATATCCAGGGCCGGGTTGTCGCCCACCTGAAACGTGTAGCCCAGGGCGGCGATTTGGCGCCGCATCTCCGCCAGGCGGGCGGCCCGTTGTTGCGGTTCCGGTGCGGCCGCGGCCAGCGGACCCGGGAGGGTCAGCAGGATTGTCAGCAGGACCAGGATGATCCTCAGCGATGGTTTCATGGCGAGCTCCTTCTTCCGGTGATGGACGACCCTGCCCGCGGGCGGCCCGCCGGGGCCATCCGCTGAGTGGGCAGGAGGTGATCGTCGCACGTCATCATGATAAAGACGATATTCTACCGGAAGATGGCGCCAAAATGCCATTGTTTTTTCATCCAACGGCCATGGGCCGAATGGAATGCCGCCGCGGCGGATCCACGGGTCCGCGGCTGGCGGGCGACGAGGAATTGGAGTGGACGCCGACCCGTCCCTCGTGGTTGAATAACGACGGTGACCCTCGCCGCGGCAGAACACGCCGGCGGAAGGTGTCGCCGCGACGACTGCCGGAAAGGAGGCGGGTCATGTCCCTGGAAAAAAAGAGCCTGGTATTGCTGCGGGAAGCGCTGGAGAAGCTGGAGGCGGGCTTCGCCCATCTGCCCGCGCATGAAACCGCCGCGGACCTTGACCGCCTGCGACCGGTGCTGCTGGAGACGGCGGCGCGGCTGCAGGACAATTTCCCCTACCACCATCCGCTGTACGCGGGCCAGATGTTGAAGCCGCCCCACGCCGTCGCCCGGCTGGCCTACATGCTGGCCCTGTGGCTCAATCCCAACAATCACGCCTACGATGGCGGCCGGGCCAGCTCAGCCATGGAGAAGGAGGCGGTGGCCGCCATCGCCCGCATGTTCGGCTGGGAGCGGCACCTGGGGCACCTGTGCGGCGGCGGTACCCTGGCCAACATGGAGGCCCTCTGGATCGCCGGCCGGCTGCGGCCGGGCCGGACGGTGGTGGCCTCGGCCCAGGCCCACTACACCCACCAGCGCCTGACGGACGTCCTGGGCCTGCCGTTCCGGGTGATCCCCTGTGACGCCCGGGCGAAAATGGACGTCAACGCCCTGGAGGACGTCCTTCGTCGCGAAGAGGTCGGCACCGTGGTGGTCACCCTGGGCACCACCGCCACGGGCGCCGTGGACCCGTTGCCCGACATCCTGACGTTGCGGGAGCGATACGGCTTCCGCCTGCACGTGGACGCCGCCTACGGCGGCTATTTCATCCTGGCCGACAATCTGGCGGTAGAAACGGAGGCCGCCTTCGTCCGGCTGGCCGAGGTCGATTCCATCGTCGTCGATCCGCACAAGCATGGCCTGCAACCGTACGGCTGCGGCTGCGTCCTGTTCCGCGATCCGGCGGTGGGGCGTTTCTACCGGCACGATTCGCCGTACACCTATTTCAGTTCGGCCGATCTGCACCTGGGCGAGATCAGCCTGGAATGCTCCCGGGCCGGCGCGGCGGCCGTGGCCCTGTGGGCGACCCAGCGGCTGTTGCCCTATACCCGCGGCGGCGAATTCGCCCGCAGCCTGGCGGAATGCCGCTCGGCGGCCCTGGCCCTGTGGCGGAAAATCGAGAATGACGACGGGTTCATGCCCCTCTTTCCGCCCGAACTGGATATCGTGGTCTGGGCGCCCCGGGCGGTGTCGGCCGGCGACATTTCACGCCGGTCGCGCGCCCTGTTTCAGGCGGCCGCCGGGGAAGATCTCCATCTGGCCGTGGCCGGCTTTCCCCGGGACATCGTCGAGAAAACGTGGTCCATTCAATGGGATGCGGAGAGCGTGTATTGCCTGCGCTCCTGCCTGATGAAAGCGGAACACCGCGAGTGGCTGGAGGCCATCTGGCATCGGCTGCGGCAAGCCCTGCTCAGTGTCTGACCGTGAGCCGCCGCCGGCCGCGGCGGCCCCAAACAGCCTGCCGTACCGCGGGCAACTCCAGAGAAGACGGATGTTCCGGTGAATCATCGATCCATCGGCGGACGGTTCAGCGAAGGACGGGATTACCCCATGACCGACGGCCGGAATTCGCGGGCCGGCCGGCGGCGCAGCGGGGCCACGGCGCGGTCCAGGATGCCCTGGCAATAGGCGATGACCAGCCCGTAATTGGTGACGGGCACGCCCTGAGCGCGGCAGCGCAACACCCGCGACAGGACCTCCTTGCGGTTGAACATGCAGGCGCCGCAGTGAATGACCAGCCGGTAGGGCGAGAGGTCGTCGGGAAAATCGTGCCCCTGCACATGGGTGCACTGCAGCGGGCCGCCCACCTGTTCCGACAGCCAGAGGGGGATTTTCACGCGGCCGATATCGTCCTCGATGGGATGGTGGCTGCACGTTTCGGCCACCAGGACGCCGTCGCCGGGCGCCAGGTCGCCGATGGCGCGGGCGCCGCGCTCGAACTCGTCCATGTCCCCCTTCAGACGGGCGAAGAGAATGGAGAACGAGGTCAGGGGCACCTCGGGGGGGGTGTCGGCCGCCACCTGTCGGAACGCCTGGGAGTCCGTCACCACCAGCGCCGGCGGCTGTTTCAGTCCGGCCAGGGCGTCGCGCAACTGGTGTTCCTTGACGACGAGGCAGACGGCGTCCCGGTCCAGGATGTCGCGGATGGTCTGCACCTGGGGCAGGATCAGCCGTCCCTTGGGCGCCTCCTTGTCGATGGGGGTTACCAGGACCACCAGATCGCCCGGTTGCAGCAGGTCGCCGACGATGTACTGCGGCTGGACCCACTCGGCCGGAGCCGTGCGCAGCAGGGCCTCCCGCAGGTCCAGGATGCCTTCGCCGGTGGTGGCCACGGTCTGCACCGTGAAGAGGCCGCCATCGGCGAGGGACGCCAGCAATTCCGGCGCTGGCCGGGCGATGTCACACCGGTTGAAGACCACCACCAGCGGGGTGCCCCGCTGCCGGAATTCCGTGACCAGGCCTTCCTCGAACTCGCCCCATTCATCGCCCGGCGCCACCACCAGGGCGAGGTCGGTGCGGTCCATCACCGCCCGGGTGCGCCGGACGCGCCATTCGCCCAAAGCGCCCACGTCGTCGATGCCGGCCGTGTCCACGAACAGGACCGGACCCAAAGGCAGCAGTTCCATGGGCTTGTTCACCGGGTCGGTGGTGGTGCCGGCCGTGGGCGAGACGATGGAGACGGCCTGGCGGGTCAGGGCGTTGAGCAGGGACGACTTGCCGGTGTTGCGGCGGCCGAAGATGCCGATGTGGATGCGCATGCCGGCCGGGGTGCGGCTCATGAGATCCTCCTTTGGACGCTTCCCTCAGGGTCTGGGATCAGCGGGAGCGAGGCTGAACGGTTCATGGTGTCGGTCATGGTCATCTTCTTTCAAAAATACAGGTCGCGCCGGCCGTCGGTGGTGATGGCCGCCAGGCGGCGCCGGATCTCCGCCGTCTGCCCGGCATCGCCCAGGGCGGCCAGCTCGCGCTCGATGAGGGCCAGGCCCGCCCGGCGGGTGTCCGGCGCGGCGTAATCGGCCAGGTATTCGGCCAGGGTCAGCAGGGCGTTGGGGGTGCAAAAGCGCTTGATAAAGCCGGGGATGGCGAATTCCATAAAGTGCTCACCCGTCCGGCCCAGCCGGTAACAGGCGGTGCAGAAACTGGGCAGGTAGCCGTCCCGCAGTAACTGCTGCATGACCTCGTCCAGGGTGCGCAGGTCGCCCAGCCGGAACTGCTCGCGGTCCAGGTCCTGCTGTCCGGCGGCAGCGCGGCTGCGCGTATAGCCGCCCAGCTCGATGCAGCTGCCGGCGTCGATCTGGGATACGCCCAGGGCCAGGACATCGCGGCGGAGTTCGGCGCTTTCGCGGGCCGTCAGGATCAGGCCGGTGTAGGGCACGGCCAGCCGCAGGATGGCCACCAGCAGCTTGAAGGACTCGTCGTCCACCAGATGGGGCCAGTCGTGGGGAATGCCGCCCGCCGGCTGCAGCCTCGGAAAACTGATGGTATGGGGCCCGACGCCGAAGCGTTCCTGCAGGAACAGGGCATGCCGGACCAGGCCCAGCACCTCGTAGCGCCAGTCGTAGAGGCCGAACAGGGCGCCGATGCCCACGTCGTCGATGCCGGCCTCGAACGCCCGGGTCAGACCGTGCAGGCGGTTCAGGAAATCGCCCTTGGGTGTGCCGGCCGGATGCATGCGGCCGTAAGTGGCCGGGTGATAGGTCTCCTGGAAAATCTGGTAGGTGCCGATGCCGGCGTCCTTGATTTTCCGGTAATCGTCCACGGCCATGGGCGCGGCGTTGATGTTGACGCGACGGATTTCGTCGCACCCGTTCCGGGTTTCGTACACCTGCCGCACCGCGGCGGCGATGAAATCGGCGTCGTAGCGGGCATGTTCGCCGAACACCAGGATCAGGCGCTTGTGACCGGCCTGTTCCAGGGCCGCCACCTGCTCTCCGATTTCGGCGGGGGACAGGGTGCGCCGGACCGCTTCGGGATTGGAGGCGCGGAAACCACAATAGAGGCAGTCGTTGACGCACAGGTTGCCGATGTAGAGCGGGGCGAACAGGACGATGCGGTTGCCGTAGACCGTTTCCTTCAGCTGCCGGGCGGCGGCGAAAATCTCCGCCCGCGCCTCGGGCGTGGTGGACTGCAGCAGGACGGCCGTTTCCGCCAGATTCAGCGGTTGCTTGGCCAGGGATTTGTCCAGGGTGGCCCGCAACCGGCCCATGTCCGGCCGGCTTTCGTCGTGCAGCCAGCCGCCCAGTCCGTTTTCGTCGATAAACAGGGGATAGGGGTCAGGCGCGGCAGGTCTCATGCCTCATCTCTCCTCTCTTGGCACGGAAGGAAACCGCGGCTCCGGGGCCCCGGCCCACGGTCCGGCCCAGGGACCGGATCCGCTCCGTCAGCCGTCGCCGGTCGGCCTCGAGATCCTCGCCGGACGGGGACAGCGGCCGCGGGTAGATCTCGTACTGCTGCCGGAAAGCCCGGGGAGTGACGTCCGGCATCATGACGTTGGCCCCGCAGGTCAGGCCCGCTTCGTAGCCGCTGACCGGATCCATCGTGCCCAGGGCGGTGGTGGCGGGAATGTTGGCCATGGGACACAGCAGGCGGACCAGGGCCAGAACCGTCAGGGTCATTTCGGCCGAGGCGGGGACCTGGTCAGCCGGCCGCTCCGGGGCGCCCGCCGGGCGCCGGGCCAGAGGCGTGGCCGGATGGGGAATAAACGGTCCGACGCCGATCATGTCGGGCTGCAGCATGTGCAGGATCTCCAGGTCGCGACGCAGATCGGCCGGGGTCTGGCCCGGCAGGCCCACCATGAAGCCGGTGCCGATCTCATAGCCCAGATCCCGCAAGCAGGCCAGGAGGCCCAGGCGGTTTCCCCCGATGCCGGCCGGGGCCGGATGATAGCGCCGGTACAGGTCGTCATTGGATGTTTCGAATTTCAGCAGGTAGCGGTCGGCCCCGGCCCGCTGCCAGACTTCCAGCTCCCGGGGCTGCCGTTCGCCCAGGCTGAGTGTTACGGCCAGGCCGGTCTCGCTTTTGATCCGCCGGACCATTTCGGCGATCCATGCGGTGTCCGTGGCCGGATCCTCCCCGGATTGCAGGACGATGGTCCCGTAGCCCAGCTCTTCCACCCGCCGGGCGCGGGCGAGGATGTCGGCGTGGGACATGCGGTAGCGGGGCAGGTCGGTGCGGTCCGCCCGCAGGCCGCAATACCAGCAGTTGCGCCGGCAGATGTTGGCGAAGTTCAGCAGCCCGCGCAGGTGGACCGCATCGCCGACGAAGCGCCGCCGGCAGTTGTCGGCCCGGCGCCGAAGGTCGATGCGGGCGATGGAATCGGTGGTGGTGATCCAGTGCAGAAGCTCGTGACTGTCCATGGCTCACTCCGGATCGGCTGGCGGCCGGTTCTGCAGTTCGATGCAAAAGGTGGTGCCCACATCGGGGGTGCTGTCCACATCGATGCGGCCGTCGTAGAAGGAGACCAGTTTTTTGACGATGGACAGCCCCAGGCCGCTGCCGGGGATGTGGCGGGTTTTCTCGTTCTTGATGCGGACAAATTCCCCGAAGAGTTTGGCCTGTTCCTCGGGCGACATGCCGATGCCCGTGTCGGTGACCGTCAGGCGGACGACACCGTCCGCGGCCTCCAGACGGACCGTTACCCGGCCGTCGTCGCGGTTGTACTTGACGGCGTTGCTGAGGAAATTGTTGCCGATGATCTCCAGTTCGCCGGTGTCGGCCCACATGGGCAGGGCGGCCGGGGCGTCCAGGTCGACGCGGATGCCGCGCCGCCCGGCGTCGGGCAGGACGCCCTCCAGGCAGCGGCGGATGACGGCCACCACATCCACCTCCCGGATGTCCCGGTTTTTCTGGCCCGACTCGATGCGGGTCAGGTCCAGCAGGTCCAGGATCATCTTGCGCATGCCCTGCAGGCGGTCCAGCGAGCGGCCCACCATGTCGTCGTAGTCCGCCACCCGGTCGCCCAGGGTATGCTGCTCCATGAGGTTCAGATAGCCCTCCACGGCGTTCAGGGGGGACTTGAGCTCATGGGCCAGCACCGAGATGAACTGGAAGCGCATCTGGCGGCGTTCTTCGGCCAGTTTGAGGGCCTTGCGCTGCAGGAAGATCTGCTTGGCCGCCTTCTGGATGGTGTAGCGCAGTTCGTTGGGGGTGAAGGGCTTGGCCAGGAAATCGAAGGCGCCGTTCTTGGTGGCGCTGATGGCGATGTCCAGGGAGGCGTAGGCCGTGATCATGATGGTCAGGATGCCGGACTTCTGTTCCGCCAGGCGGGTCAGGATATCCAGGCCGGTCATGTCGGGCAGTTTGTGGTCGAGGATGAGGATGTCGGGCCGGGCGGCCTGGATCTTGGCCAGGGCTTCCCGGCCGTCGGCGGCCACGTCGATGTCGAAACCGATCTCCTCGTCGAACCCTTCGGGGGTGAAACGGCAGGTGCGCAGGGTGCGCTGGACGCCGAAGCGCAGGCCCGGTTCATCGTCGACCACAAGAAGGCGGAGTTCGTTCATGGTCATTCCTTCAGCAGGCGGTGGATTTCCGCCAGCAACTGCTCGTAGCGGATGTCCTTTTCCAGGATGGTGTCGGCCTTGATCCAGGACCGCTCCTCGCGGGTGTCGGCGCCGAAGTGCAGTCCGGTGACGCTGGACACGGCGGTGACGATGATGACCGGCAGCTCCGGCCAGCGGCGCTTGAGGCGATGGGCCAGGATGAAGCCGCTGTCCTGGTTCTCCATCATCAGGTCCAGCACGGCCAGGTCGGGCACGGTTTCGCGCAGCAGGTCCTCGGCCTGGCGCTCGCTCTCGGCGGTGACGACCCGGTAGCCGGCGGCCGTCAGCACGGCCCGGGTCTGGGCCACGATATCGGGGTCGTCATCCACGACCAGAATGGTTTTGGCTGCATCAGACATGGGATACCTCCGCAATACTGTCCAGGTTGGGGTCCGGATGGTCCGGTCCGGTTTTGGGGAGCTTGACGAAGAAGGTCGTGCCCACCGCTCCCCGGGCGGGGTCCGGGTTGGATTCGGCCCAGATCTGGCCGCGATGCATCTTGATGATGCCGTAGGAGACGGCCAGTCCCAGGCCGATGCCCTTGCCCATCTGCTTGGTGGTGAAGAAGGGCTCGAAGATTTTTTTCATGTGCTCCGGCTCGATGCCGGTGCCGGTGTCCCGCACTTCGATGAGGGCATGTCCGTCGTCCTCACCGGTGGTGATCTGCAGCAGGCCGACGTCGGGCATGGCCTCCACGGCGTTGGTGATGAGATTGGCCAGCACCTGGATGATCTGCTCCGAGTCGATGGCGGCCATGATGTCCGGCCGGCGATGCTCCACCTTGACGCGGATGTGGGCGGGGATGATGATGGCCTTCAGGCTGCGGTCGATGAGCTCGGTCAGGTTGGTGTCCTGCAGCACCACCTTGTTCTTGCGGGCGAAATTCAGCAGGCCGCCGACGATGTGCTTGGCCCGGTCGGCCTGCTCGGCGATCATCTGCAGGTCCTGGCGCAGCGGTGAATCGGGGTTCGTTTCGTCCAGCAGCAGGTTGGCGTAGAGCAGGATGACCCCGAGGGGATTGTTCACCTCGTGGGCGATGCCTGCCGCCAGCTGGCCCATGCTGGCCAGCTTCTCCGACTGCATCAGGGCGTTCTTGGTGTTGACCAGCAGCTCGTACGAATTGGACAGCTGCCGGGCGCTCTCCTTCCACTTGTCGATGACGAAGGGGAGGCACATCTCGCTTTCGGCCAGTCCCTTGTGAATGGCGATGGCATGCTCCACGCAGGTGTCGTAGCCGCAGGCGCCGCAGTTCAGTTCGTCCTCGGGCCGGGTTTTGCCCATGCGGGCCAGGATATTCTTCAGCTCGTCGGCCGAAGGCATGGGCAGGCGGTGGTCGTCCACGATGAAGGCCGTGGCCAGGTTCAGGTATTCCAGCCGTTCCTTCATGGCCTGCCATTCACGGGGATCGAACCGTTCCAGCCGCTGCCGGGCGTAGCGGCTGACCTGGGTCCGCCGGGTGAAAAGCGGCGCCGTGGTGGTCATGCCCGAGCCCATGATGCAGCCGTTGCAGCAGAGCACCTCCAGCATGACGGCGTCGAGGGCGCCTTCCTCAAATTCGCGGATGGCCTGCAGAAAGGTCCTGGCGCCGCTGGTGGCCACGATCTCGTTGGTGAGCAGATCCTCGCGCAGGTCGGCCGCCTCCAGCATGCCGCCGCCGATGGGGAAGAGCATCCCCTTGGCGGCATGGGGCGGGTCGAATTCCGACGGCGTCGCGGCATCGGGCGTCAGGTTGCGCCGGGCCAGCATGGTGTGCAGCTCCTGGAAGGTCAGCACGCCGGCCAGCTCCCGCTTCATTTCCGGCCGCTGGGCCTCGGCCTTCTTGGCGATGCACGGGCCGATGAAGACCACCCGCAGGTCGGGTCCGTGCAGCTGGTGCAGGGCGCGGGCCTGGGCCACCATGGGCGAGACGATGGGCGACAGGTATTTCACCAGGGAAGGGTGGTACTTTTCCACCAGCGAGACGATGGCCGGACAGCTGGTGGCGATGTGCCGCCGGTCGGGCTGCTCCTCCAGCAGGCGGCGATACTGGGTGGCCACCAGGTCGGCGCCGAAGGCCACTTCCGTCACCAGATCGAAGCCCAGGGCGCGGATCATGCCCACCACCGCCCGGTAGTCCACCCCCGGAAACTCCGCCGGGAAGCTGGGCGCCAGGCAGGCGGCCACCGGGTGGCGACTGTCCAGCACCAGCTGGACCCGGTCGACGCAATTGCGCACTTCCTTGGCCTTCTGGCTGCAGACGCGCACGCAGTTGCCGCAGCCGATGCAGCGCTCCTCGATGACCTCGGCCTGGCCGTTGGAGATGCGGATGGCCTTGGCCGGGCACTCCCGCACGCAGGTGTAGCAGGTGCGGCAGCGTTCCTTGATGGTGCGGACCAGCGGTTCGGTCGGCCAGGGCGGTTGTTTCATGGCGTTCTCCTACTTCAGGACCTCGCGATAGGTGTAATGGGTGTGCAGCAGGTGATGGCTCTTCTCGCTCAGGGGGTACTCCAGGTGGCGGTCGTAGAGTTCCCGGACCGCCTCGTTGCGGTGTGACGTCCGCAACGGTTCGCTCTGGTCGATGTGATAGAGGGCCTGCAGCCGCGCCGCCAAAGCGGCGCTGTCGGCCGTATGGGGCTGGCCGCCGCCGTTGATGCAGCCGCCGGGGCAGGTCATCACCTCGATGAAGTGGAGGTCGCGCCGGCCGCGGCGGATCTGCTCCAGCAGCTGCCGGGCGTTGGCCAGCCCGTTGGCCACGGCCACGCCGATTTCCACGCCGTCGATGGTCAGCCGGGCTTCCTTGATGCCGTTCAGGCCGCGCACGGCCTTGACCTTCAGATTCTCCATCTCCCGGCCCGTCAGGAAGTAGTGGGCGGTGCGCAGCGCCGCCTCCATGACCCCGCCTGTGGCGCCGAACATCTTGCCGGCCGTGCTGCGGCTGCCGAAGGGCACATCGGGCGCTTCGGGCGAAAGGCTGGTCAGGTCGAGACCGAACTGGCGGATCAGGCGGCCCACTTCGCGGGTGGTGAGCACGGCGTCCACGTCAGGGATGTTGTTGAGGCCCAGTTCCGGCCGCTGGGCTTCGAATTTCTTGGCCGTGCAGGGCATGATGGACACGCTGAACACGTCTTCGGCGGCCAGGCCCTGTTCAGCGGCGTAGATGTGCTTGACCACGGCGCCCAGCATCTGTTGCGGGCTTTTGCAGGAGGACAGGTGGGGGATGAAGTCGGGGTAGAACTGTTCCACGAACTTGATCCAGCCGGGCGAACAGGAAGTCATCAGGGGCAGCGGGCCGCCGCTGCGGATGCGGTGCACCAGCTCCGACGCCTCCTCCATGATGGTCAGGTCGGCGGCAAAGGCCGTGTCGAACACGCGGTCGAAGCCCAGCCGCCGCAGGGCGGCGGTCATGGTGCCGGCCACGTCCTGGCCGGGATTCATGCCGAACTCCTCGGCCAGGGTCACGGAAATGGCCGGCGCGTGCTGCACCACCACGTACTTTTTGGGATCCTGCAGCGCTTCCGTGACCCGTTTCAGGTGGCTGTGCTCGCGCAGGGCGCCGGTGGGGCAGACCATGATGCACTGGCCGCAGTTGATGCAGCTGGAGACGTTGAGCCCCTGGTTGAAGGCGCAGCCGACGCGGGTCTGGCTGCCGCGGCCCACGAAGTCGATGGCCGCCACCGACTGGATCTCCTCGCACACCCGCACGCACTTGCCGCACAGGATGCACTTCTCGGGGTCGCGCACGATGGCCGGGTTGGACAGGTCCAGGTTGTGGCCGTCTTTCTGCCCGCCGTATCGCCGCTGCCGGATGCCGTACTCGGCCGCCAGATGGCTGAGGTGGCAGTTGCCGTTTCGCTCGCAGTAGAGGCAGTCGTCGGGATGGTTGGAGAGGAGCAGTTCGATGATGGTCTTGCGGGCGCGGATGGCGCGGGGGGAATGGGTCCGGATCCGCATCCCCTCGCTTACCGGATAGGAGCAGCTGGGGACCAGGTTGCGGAACCCTTCCACCTCCACACAGCAGATCCGGCAGGCGCCGGTGGGCGGCAGCTCCTCCATGTGACAAAGGGTCGGCACGCGGATGCCGGCCCGCTGCAGGGCCTGGTAGATGGTCTCGCCTTCCTGGGCCGCGATGGGTTGATTGTTCACTTCGATGGTGATCATGGTGTCGCTCCTGTTTCCCGTGGCTCAGGCCACGTCCACGGCGTCGAACTTGCACGCCTCGGCGCAGGCGCCGCAGCCGATGCACTTGTCGGGGATAATGTAATGCGGAGTCTTGGGGTTGCCCATGATGGCCTCGGCCGGGCATTTGCGCCGGCAGGCCGTGCAGCCGATGCACTTTTCGGCGTCGATGGAGAAGGTGAGGAGCTCGGTGCAGACGCCGGCCGGGCAGCGGCGGTCGTAGATGTGGGCCTCGTATTCGTCGCGGAACCAGCGCAGGGTGCTGAGGACGGGATTGGGTGCCGACTGGCCCAGGCCGCACAGGCTGGTGTCCTGGATGACCTCGGCCAGGCGCTGCAGGTAGACGATGCCGCGGAACCGTTCCAGGGCGGCCGTGCCCTGCTCATTGCGCCGGCTGCGGGTGATGGCCTGCAGGATCTCCAGCATGCAGCGGGTCCCTTCCCGGCAGGGGATGCATTTGCCGCAGCTTTCACGCTGGATGAAGTCCATGAAGAACTTGGCCACGTCCACCATGCAGGTCTTGTCATCCATGACCACCAGGCCGCCCGAACCCATCATGGCGCCGACGGTCTTGAGGGATTCATAGTCCACCGGGATGTCCAGGTGGGACTCGGGGATGCAGCCGCCGGACGGACCGCCGATCTGTACCGCCTTGAAGTCGTGGCCGTCGGGGACACCGCCGCCGATGGCCATGACGATCTCGCGGATGGAGGTGCCCATCTTGATCTCCACCAGGCCGGTGCGGCTGACCTTGCCCGAGAGGGCGAAGACCTTGGTCCCCTTGCTGTCGGCCGTGCCCACGGCGGCGAAGCTGTCGGCGCCGTTGGCGATGATGTGGGGCACGTTGGCCAGGGTTTCCACGTTGTTGATGACGGTGGGTTTGCCGAAAAGTCCCTTGACGGCCGGGTAGGGCGGCCGGGGCCGCGGCATGCCGCGCTTCCCCTCGATGCTGTTGAGGAGGGCCGTTTCCTCGCCGCAGACGAAGGCGCCGGCCCCCTGCTTGATGAGGATGTCGAGATGGAAGCCGCTGTCGAGGATGTTCTCGCCCAGAAGGCCGTACTCGCGGGCGTCGGCGATGGCTTTTTTCAGGCGCCGGATGGCCAGGGGGTATTCGGCGCGGATGTAGACATAGGCGCGGTTGGCGCCGATGGCGTAGGCGGCGATGGCCAGGCCTTCCAGCAGGCGATGGGGATCACCTTCGATGACGGCGCGGTCCATGAAGGCGCCGGGGTCGCCCTCGTCGGCGTTGCAGACCATGTATTTGCTTTCGGCGGCGGTGTTCAGGGCGAAACGCCACTTGCGCCCCGTGGGGAAGCCGCCGCCGCCGCGGCCGCGCAGGCCGCTGCGCTCCACCTGGTCGCAGATGTCGGCCGGCGTGTGGCGGTAGATGGCCTGGATCAGGGCGCCGTAGCCGCCGGTGGCCAGATAGGCGTTGATGTCCACCGGGTCCTGCAGGCCGCAGTTGGCCAGCACCCAGCGGGTCTGGGGCGCGAAAAAGGGGTGTTCGGCCAGGTGCGGCAAGCCGGGCCACGGGGCCAGGCCGTCCTGGCGGTGCTGGCCGAGAAGGTCCTCGGCCGGAATATCATCGTCCAGGACGCGGTCCAGCAGGGCCGGCACCTTGTCGCCGGTGATGTGGCGGAAGGAGAGGCGGGCGCGGCCCGGCAGCTGGATGTCCACCAGGGGTTCATCGGAACAGAGGCCGATGCAGCCCGTTTCGATGATGTCGGCCGTCAACCGGTGATCGGCCAGATACTGGCGGATGGCCCGGAGGGTCGCCGCGGCGCCGGCACCCAGTCCGCAGGTGCCGGCCCCCACGCAGATGACAGGGTGCGCGGGGCGCACGCGGGCGGCGTCGTCCAGGCGGTGGTCCAGGGCCCCGGTCAGGGCGGGGCGGTCGTCGGGCGGTTCGGTCTGCAGGACGGCCGCGGCCAGCCGGTGCCGGGCCGGGGCGGTCAGCAGGTCCATGGACTCGTGAAAAAGGGTGCGGTTAATCCTGTTTTCCATGATGGTTATCCCTGTCGCGGTAAAGGTTCAGAATACGGGGCACGTCGTCGGGGGTGACGCCGGCGTGAAATTCGCCGTTGACGCTGATGACGGGGGCCAGGCCGCAGGCGCCGATGCAGGCCACCACTTCGAGGCTGAACTCGCCGTCGCGGGTGGTTTGCCCCTCCTCGATCCGGAGGGCCCGCTTGAGGGCCTGCAGCACCGCGGCCGAACCCTTGACATGACAGGCCGTGCCACGGCAGACGGCGATGTGGTGGCGGCCGACGGGCTGAAAGCGGAACTGGTTGTAAAAGGTGGCTACACCGAAAATTTTGCTCACCGGCAGGTTCAGGTGCCGGCCGATCTCCACGATGGCCTCCCGGGACAGAAACCCCATGCTTTCCTGGACCTCCTGCAGGATGGGGATCAGCTTGTCCCGTTCGGCGCCGGGATAGCGGTCCAGGATGGAGCGGAGACTGTCGGGCGCGATGCAGGTTTCACTCATGAGTCAACTCCTTTGCTTCCGTCAGCTGGCCGACTTGGCATAATAGGCGGCCTTTTCGATGGACATGGTGATGTCGCGGTTTTCCACCAGTACGTCGGCCGGCACGCGCAGGGGCTGGGGCGCCCAGTTGACAATGGCCCGCACGCCCGCCGCCACCAGGGCGTCGGCCACGGCCTGGGCGGCGTCGGCCGGTGTGGTGATGAGGGCCAGACGGATGCCTTCCCGCTGGATGACCGCCTTCAGTTCGGACAGGGGATAGCAGCGGCAGCCGGAGATGACCCGGTGGATTTTGGCGTCATCGGTATCGAACGCGGCGGTGATAATGAGGTCCGAACGCCGGCCCATGAAATAGCTCAGGATGGCCCGGCCCAGGTTGCCGACGCCCACCAGGGCGATCTTCTGGCCGGCCGGGTGATCCAGCAGCTCGTTCATGGTGGCCAGCAGGGCGGCGATGTCGTAGCCCCGGGCCGGGCTGCCGCTGTAGCCGATGAGCATCAGGTCGCGGCGCACCTGGGCCGGCTGGCGGTGGGCCAGCGCCGCCAGTTCGTGGGAGAAGACATGGGCCTTTCCCTGGTCGAGGAGCGTTTTCAGAAACCGCCGGTAGAGGGTGGTCCGCTCGATGGTTTTCATGGGGATGGCTTTCATGTTTCTTGCTCCTCAATGTGATTAAATTCACATTGTGAATCATTTCACAACACAGAATGCCCCAGTTGCCGGCGAAAGTCAAGGAAAAACCGCCCGCCCGGTGAAAAATCCCGCGGTTTGTTGGCGGTGGCCACGGGCGCGCTGCGGATGAGGTTGGCCGGGCGGACAGGATGGAAGAAGTGCGAAGGCTGAGAGCAGAAGGTTGAAGGAAAAAGGCTGAAGGAAGAAGGAGGATTGTTCAGGGCTCCATCGACTGAAGGTGCTGGAAGAAAAGTGGTTGTGGAATGCGATTGCGGCCTGGATTCACCAGAACCATGCTCATACTACAAGAAAGGAGGAGAGCCTTGAATGTAAATTACTTGAATGGAAAGCTTTTTACTTATCACGAAAGTACTTTGACGGGTTTGAATGTCACATTTCGCTAGCTCACATCTCTCTGCTGCACAGCTGAAGTTCCTGCTCCAGATCGACGGGGCCGAGGTGGATGACGGTTTCGTCGGGGCCGGTGGGCCGGCCGGCGGTGATGATGCGGGTGGCCAGCTGCTGGATGAGGGCCCGGTGCCGTTCGAAGGCGATCTGGGCGCCGTTTGTCGGGGCGCCGGGCAGGCGGTCCAGGGCGTCCCGGGAGATGAAGAAGGTCACGGTCCGGTCCCGGCAGGTGGCTTCAAAGCGGATCCCGCTCAGGGCGTAGACAGGGCAGTACGGGTTGCGGAATGTCAAGTCGGTCATTGGGCCCTCCATCCGAAACGTTGCATGTGCCGCCCTGAGGTCTCCGTCTGGCCGCCGGGCCCCGTGAAATTCCAACGAGATCCGGACCGCCAGGGGGCGGCGTGACGGACCGTCACAGGGGGAAATCTCTCCCCACCACGCGCCGGTCCATCCGGTTACATTGTCAACACCATCAACCGCCGCTCCGGCCCGTACCGGCGATTTACGCCACGAGTGAACGGACATTGGTTGGCCGCAAGGATTCTCCAGATAACCACTTCCGGTGGCATGAATCGGACCACCGCCTGGCGGAGCCAATCGGGCCCTGAAGGGCCTGGTCCAGAACCATTGTCTGGTACCGCCCTCACCCCAGGGCGTCCAGCACATCCTCCGGCAGAATACAAATGAGGGTTTCCGCCGTTAGGGGGACGCTCAGCCGGGCCACTTTCCGGGCCGTGATCCGGCGGATCAACGACTGATTTTCGACGAATTTCTGCATGGGGCGGGGATCATGCCCCGGCAGAAGCGTGAGCGCATGCGTCGTGATGAGACAGTGAAACTGGATATCCCGGATTTTGGCGGGGAACCGGACCCCGCCGGGGATGTGTCGCAGCCCGGTCGCCGCGCCCGCATCGGATTCTCCCATCTGGATTTCTCCATCTGTCTGGCGCTGTGAATAATTCGTTCCGCCTGTCCGGCGCTGGTGGGGAGTCGAACACTGAATGATGGGGGGCAGCAGCGCAGTCTATCCAGCGACAACTCCGGAGAACTCAACGTGTCCGTCAAATTGATAATCGTTTACAGTCGATTGCTTCTGGTGCTGAAACAGCAGAATACTGCGCCAGCCGCCGGAAAAACTGTGACGCCCGTCACAGGCTTGACACTTTTCATGAATTTGTCACAAACAGCTGCAGAAGATCGGATCGGGTCGGAAAAATGTGTCAAGGGAAGTGATGAACATCCCCCGGCGGATCATGGTACTCTCGCCCTCGAATCCACCGAAACTGGCAGGGAGATCAGGGACGCCGGTGGCGGGCCATGGTGGGGGTCGTGACCCATGTCGCGCCGTCCCAGTAGAGAACGGGGCCGAGGGCGGCCTTCACGGCCTGCGGGTCATAGGGCTCCGCCAGGAAGCCCTGGTCATGCAGATGGCGATAGATCAGCGGATAGCCGCTGTCGATGTCCACCTTGCGCAGCCTCAGCTGCCGGTCAAAATAGAAATTCAATCCCCCACCCTGGGTGCCAAGCCTGTACCCGCACGGCACGCCGACCACAATGGAGTCGGGATCGAACAGGATCCATTTGGTCCGCCCGAATTTGTCCATGTGTCGGTTGACCGGGTCGCGAGGCAGGCGCAGATAGTATTTCTCCCGGGCCGGCGGCATTTCGGCGCAACGATATGGTCCGTCCGGGGTCTGGGGGGACGCGCCGTCCATCTGCGCCGGATCGAGCACGAACACGATCCCCTCCCGATACTCGTTGTTGATGGCGGCGCCGAAGATTTCGGGCCGGCCGTCGCCGTCCAGATCGCCCACGGCCAGATTCATGATGTGACCGCTGTGGAGGTATTCGCCCCGTACCGTGCCCGCGGCATCCAGCACAGTCAGCATGGCCGGGAACGAGACGGAATGATAGGAGACCACGAGAATTTCCGGACTTTCGTCGTCCAGCACGTCGGCTAGAAAGAAAAACAGGATGGTCCACAGGTCATCATATGACTCCTGGCCGAAGGTGAGTACGCGGCCGGGACGGTATTCCCAACGAACCGCGCCCTGGTCATCCAGGCAATGGAGAGTGCCGGCGATGCGCTGGGGCCAACGGTTGATGGCGCCGGTCACCGCAAGAACCTCGGCCTGGCCGTCATGGTCCAGATCCGCATGATCCAGCAGGCGAGCGGCGGCGTTGTAAAAACCGTCGCCGGGGGAGGCGTTTTCCGTTGTGCGGATGGACGCGGCAAAGGTTTTTTGCCAGATGGCCCGGTTCATGTCATCCCGGGCGATGAGGGTGCGGTCCTGCGCTTCCAGCCGCCGGATCTGCGGCGGCGCCCCCCGGGGCCCGGCCAGGATGAAGATGACGGCCGCCACGGCCACCAGCCCGGCGCCGGTCAGCAGGGTATAGGGCCACCGCGGGCGGGCGGCGTCCCGGACGGGAGGGGCGGAATCGTCCGCCGGGGCGGCGGCGCCCCGGCTTAGCCAGGCGTCGAGTTCCCGGGTGTAGGCGTACACGCTTTTACTCCGGCTGCCGGAGATGCGATGAACGGGCAGGCCCAGATCCCGCTCCCAGCGCTGCACCGTGCGGACGCCGCGCTGGAAATAGTCGGCGATCTCTTTCCATGAATCGAGCTTGCGATCTTCCCGCATGGTCAGCTTTGCATGTCCCAATATTTGCGATCGTCATCATTATACCATACGAGACGTCTCCATGGCGTAGGGAGCGGGTTCTGGTGCGATTCGCCTGACAGGCGTCCCTTGATGCTGGCGGGCGGTCGTGCCGGCCGGCAGCCCCTTTGACGGCCATAGTTGGAGAGAACGCCGTTAACTCTTTTCACTGGTGTCGGCCAAAAAAAAACGGGCCGCATCAACGGCCCGTTTGATGAACAATCGGTTCTTCCGAAGATCTAGAACAGGATCGTCAGATCGCCGTCCTTCAATTGCTTTTTCAGGTTCAGCAATTTTTCCGGACCCGATTCCTGCAGCGGCTTCTCCGCTTCCTTGTCTTCGCACTTGTTTTCGTTGTTGAACTGGTCAAGCAGGTCTTTCCAGAAATTCGCTTCCGCTTTCTGCTGCTTGCTATCGAAAGGTTTGTTCCACCACAGTTGCCCTGCCGGGGTCACGACATCCTGCTCGCAGAGAAAGGCTTCGGCGCCGTCGATGATGTCCACGCCCATGGCGTTGCCGGTATTCAGCTTGGCGGCGATGAGCTGGGCGATGAGCATGGAGAAATCCTTGCCCTTGGCCGATGACAGGATTTCCTGGCCCTCTTCCTGACCGATGGATACGCCGCAGATGCTCACGGAAATCGGCCAGTCGTGGTTCATGTGGTAGCCGATGGTCCGGGTGCAGAAGGTGCCGAGGGGGCCGTTGGCCATGTCACCCGAGGCGTAATCGGTGTAATGTACGCCGTCGATGTACATCATGTAGGGGCTGGCACCGGTATCGGCTCCCGTCACCGTATCGTGCGTGTGGATGAACGGTTCGGGGAGGGAGCCGGAGGCGATCATGTCACCGTAACCGTTGGCCCGGATGGCGATGCCGGTAAAGTAGTCCCCCAGCACATCGCCGATATGCGCCGCCGGGATGAATCCCGGCGCGTTGGGCAGGGAAAAGGAGTACATGCCTCGGGGAGCATCGACTCCCTGGGCATTGGTCCAGAGGATTCCCGTACCGTCCGCCAGAAAGGCGATATCGCCGCCGGCGATGTTGAGAAAGCCGCCGGTGTCCGTGTTCTCGAACGGACCCAAAACGGTGGCGTTACCGGTGGCGGCATCCAGCACATACGCCAGCTCGGTGATGCCGCTGACAACGATAAAACGCCCGTCAGGGGAGAAGGCGGCCTGCACAATACCCAACACCGGATTGCCGCCCTCAGTCACAAAGCCGATGTCCACATAGCTGGCGGTGGGGATGTGGTAATACCCGAATTCGGCATTGAACACATCCATGGCGAAGAGCTTCTCACCGTCCAGTGAAACGGCAATGGCATCCACATCATTCACGGGGATGCCACCGTTCGGCAAAGACACAAGGTTGGCTCGGGGCGGGTTGGCTGCCGTGTCCAGGTAGACGCGGTACAGATGCGTGTGGTCATCATTTTCGTGCACCCCACGGTGGCTGTCGGACAGATAAATCACTTCGCCATCCTGCCAGGCGTACGCCAGGCTCATGGCGAAAACCAGAATCATGCTCATCACGTGTAATTTTGATTTTCCCATCTCTATGTTCCTTATTGATATGCGTCTAATAGTTGACTAATTCTATTAACTAATCTAGATGCCACCTGTTTCCCCCCGATTCGGGAACCGTTACATATATCAGAGATTTTTTAAATATGATGTCGCCACCGTTGGGACCGGAAAAACAGCCGCCCGGGTTGGCGAAGAGCCGCTGCCTTATGATGCCTAAAACATCTTTCTGGCTATATTTAGCCCACTGGGGATGATGGGTGCGCTGCGCCCGGCAGGAAAGGTGCATGATTGGAGGTGAAGACCGGCGGCGTGCGGCGGTCAATGGCGGCGATGGCCGGGTGGCGGCGGAATTCGTCCTGCAGGAAGCGGCGCACGGTGGCCCGGTCCCAGCCGTAGGGATGGACGAAATCCTCATACAGGGACAGATCGCCACCGGCGGTGATCCCGGGGAAGTCGCGGGTTTCAAGGCCGGGCATTTCCGCACTTCCCCGCGGCCGGTTGAAGATGGATATGTTCAGATAATGGATGGTTTCGTGGTGGCGGGCCACGAAATCCAGGGTCCGCCGGGCGGCGGCCAATGTTTCCCAGGGTGTGCCGAAGAGGAGGTAAACGTAGGTGCCGATGCCGGCCCGGTGCAGCTCCGCCAGGGCGCGGGCGGCGATGGAGAGACGGATGCCCTTGCCCATGGCGTCCAGCACAGCCTGGTCGCCCGATTCCAGTCCCAGCTGGAGCATGACGCAGCCGGCGCGGCGCAGGGCGCGGCAGAATTCCGGCTCCGCCAGCTCGGGGGTGAGGCGGGCGAAGCCGTACCAGTCGGCGCCGGGCGGCGCCACGGCCAGAGCGCGCAGCACGGCCGGCCGGAGAGCGCTGTCCAGCAGGTGGACCAGGACCGGCCGGTAGCGGCGGCACAGGCGCCACAGCTCGGCCGCCGTTTCATCCGGGGAGAAGCTGAGATGCCGACGGCCTTCGGTCCGCTCGCTGCAGAAGGCGCAGCGGCTCCAGTAACAGCCGTCGCCCGAGCTGACGGGGAGCACCGGTCCCGGCGACAGGTATTCGCCGAACGCGAAGGTGTCGAAATCGGGATGAGGCGAATCTGCCGGCGCGGGGGGCAGATTCAGGATGGCGGCGAGAGACTGCTCGCCGGGACCGCACACCAGGTGATCGACCCGTCCGGTGAACGGATTGCGCCAGCCGGGCCGCCCGGCCCAGGAAGAGACCAGACCGCCACCGAGAAGGATGCCTGTGGCCGGTGCATGCTGCCGCAGCCAGCCGATGATGGCGAACGTCGTCAGGGCCTGGCTCAGGAAATTGAGGGAGAGACCGATCCAGCGGGGCGAGTGTTCTGTCAGCAGGGCGGCCAGCCGCTGGCTGAAAAAGGGATAGAATACATTGTCCGTAAATTCATCGGCGGCCTGAAGAAGGTGGGTGCTGGCATGGGGCGAGAGGCGGTCATGGCTGAAATCGCCGAGGCTGGCCCGGCCGCCGGTGGCCCCCGACGCCAGCTGCAACACCCGGTTCAGTCCGCCGACGGCGGTTTTGTAAGCAGCCAGGTCTGCGTAACCCTCGGGATTGCGCAAAAGATGGAGATAGTGGTTTCGGTGCCGCAGCGACCGCCGGGACCAGGTGTCCGCGGCGGCCAGGGGACGCTGCAGGAGCCAGAGCTGCCCTTCGATGTTCAAATCCGCCATCGCCCAGGGGACATCCCGCCGGGACAGCCAGCCGGCCAGCCGGGCCAGGCCGCCGGGGGGCTCGGAGGGGCGGGTGACGGGTGGATGAAGGAGCAGGACGGACACGGCGGCCTATCTCCGGCGGCACCGGCGGAAGATGCGGAACAACCATTCGTAGAAGCCGAACTGGTCGGCCGACCTGTCCAGCAGGCGCAACAGCCGGACACTCAGATCCGGCAGGAAGAGGAGCAGGCCCAGCCAGCCCACGTCCAGCCCGTAGATCTGGAAGGGCGGCCGCCCGCCGCCGAGCTGGTTGACGAAAATCTGCGACAGGAAGACGGCCACCAGGCCCCCCTCCAGCATGATGGAGTAGCGGGTGGCGAAGACCGGATCGAGGCCGGTGCGGTCCTCGATGCGCAGCTTGGTGGTGGAGAACAGGAAACCGATGAACGGGGAGAGCAGATAGACCAGCCGCGCCACCCGTTTCTGTTTCTGGTGTTCTTTCTCGCGATGTTCAGACTTCATGACGTACTCTCGATCATAGTGGACGATGATCCCCGGAATGTCAAAATCTGTTTCCGGCCAGGTAAGAGTATAACCGGAAAATGCCGTCGTCAGACCGCCATCGCCGCATCCACCGCATCCGAACGGATCCGATCTGTCTTTCGGCCGCCGGTTACCGAGATCATAGCATGCAAACCAGCGGTGGGCAAACGGCATGATACGGCCGCAGGAGCGACGGTCCCGCCGGCCATGAGTGGCCGACCCGGGGCCGGAAATCGGCGCGGCCGCATGGATTGTTACGCTGTCCGGCGAAAATTGGCGTATACTGTCGCCTTTGCAAGGAGGCCTATGGATCCGTACGCAGGTGAACTGGCGGCGCTGGCGACGGCATGTTGCTGGGCTTTCGGCTCGTTGCTTTTCACCTTCGCCGGGCGGCGCGTCGGCTCCTACACGGTGAACATCGCCCGGCTCTGGCTGGCCTTCCTGTTTCTCATGATCCTGCACGGGCTGATGTTCGGCATGATCTACCCGGTGGATGCCGCCGGTTACCGCTTTTTGTGGCTGGGACTGTCCGGGCTGGTGGGGTATGTGTTCGGTGACGGCATGCTCTTCGAGGCGTTTGTCCGCATCGGCCCGCGTCTGTCCATGCTGCTGATGACGCTGGTGCCCGTCATCGGCGCCTTTCTGGGCTGGCTGGTGCTGGGCGAGGCGTTGCGGCCGGTGGAATGGCTGGCCATTGCCGTGACCCTGACGGGCATCGCCCTGGTCGTGAGCGACCGCCGCAATGGCAGCGCCTTCGCCCCCGGTCAGAAGTGGAGCGGGGTGCTGTTCGGCATCGGCGGGGCGGTGGGCCAGGCGGGCGGCCTGCTGCTGGCCAAGCTGGGCCTGGACGGCGGGTTCTCGGCCGTTTCGGCCAACCTCATCCGGGTGTCGGCCGCCGCCCTGGGGATGGGCCTGGTGGCGGGGGCCCGCGGCCATCTGGCCCGGCAGTGGCGGCAGCTGTCGGACCGGCCGGCTCTGCTCCTCATCACCGGCGCGTCGGTGCTGGGGCCGGTGCTGGGCGTCATCCTCTCCCTGGTGGCCATCGCCAACGCCCCCATCGGCATTGCCGCCACCCTCATGTCCCTTTCACCGGTCCTGCTGCTGCCGCTGTCCCGCATGTTCTTCCGTGAAACCATCACGGTCCGCGCGGTGCTGGGCACGTTCATCGCCATCGGCGGGGCGGCCCTCTTCTTTCTCTTCGAATAGAGGGCAGCGCACCCGCTTTTCACCCCATCATCGTAATTCTTTGTGTTTATTTGGGTGGCCGCAGCGTCAGCCGCCAGACGGTTTCGCCGGGCAGGAGCGGCGTGACGTTGCCTTCTTCCCAGTCGGAATGGCCGGCCCGGTAATAGGGTGAGAACGGATGGCCGCTCTGGCCGCCCGGCATGTGGTAGATCCCCTGGTTTTCCCGTCCGGGCGAAACCACCAGCCGTTCCGAGGCCCCGAAGGCGGGCGACTGCACCCGCGGCATCTCCGTGTCGCCCGGCAGGGGGCGCGCCGGCATGTCCAGCTGATCGCCGAACAGGCCCGTGGCCCGGCTGATGGGATGCCGGATGGCCGTGGTGTTGCGGCGGCCCCAGGTATTTTCGGCCAGGGACCGGCCATCGCGGATCAGGTGGCGGATGGTCTCGTCCACCGTGGCCAGGAGGCACTCTTCCCACGTCTCGAAATCGGGATGCAGCAGGTGGCGCGGTTTTTCCATCACCATGCGCCAGAGGGGGCCCTCCCACTGGCCGAAGGAGTAGTGGCGGAAGTCAGCCCTTATGGTGCGGCACGGCGCCGTGAGCCAAGCATAGACGCGGTCGCGGAGGTACAGCCGGAAGGCGCGTACCAGGGTGTAGCCGACGGTATCCACCGACGCCCGGCCGGTCCAGGACTCCGCCACCAGGCGGCGGAATTCGGCCCGGTTCGGCTGCTCGGCCGTCGTCGTTGGTGTCAGCACCGCCAGCAGCAGCTCACGCCATCGTTCCAGATAGAGGGCCCGGTCGTCTTTCTGGATGTCCAGCATGTCCGGTTCCGCGGCCTTGTCCAGGGCGCGCAGGTCGTCGCGGATCTGGCGGGCGCGGGCCCCGCTGTTGTAGCCCCCGTCGCCGATGACGGCCAGCATTCCGCCGCCGACCACGCGGGCGTTGGCCGTCCAGATCAGCCCGTCGGCCGGGTCGGCCAGGCGGGGATAGTCGGCTGGTTCGAGCCAGCCGTCCCAGCGGCAGGAACCGTCGGCCCAGGAAACGGGGACCGATCCGTCGAAACCGACGCGGCGGGGAATCCGGCCCATGATGGTCCAGCCGATGCGGCCGGTGTGATCGGCGCAAACGAAATTCTGGGCCGGAATGCCGCAGGTGGCGGCCACGGCCAGGGCTTCGTCCAGGTCGGCGGCCTGCTCCAGCTTCAGCAAATTCAGGTTGGTTGCCGCCGGATGGTGGGCGGTCCAGCACAGGGCCAGGGGCCGCCCGTGGTGATCCGGTTCCGTCAGGGGACCCCAAATTGTGGTGCGTATTTCAACTACCTCCGGCTCCGCCCGTCCCTGGACCCGGATGGTCTCCGTTTCCCGGCCGAAGGGCAGGGGGCCGTCGGGCGCCAGGTAGCGGTCGGGGTCGGCGGGGTCCGGTTCCACCACCACCAGGTCGTGCCAGTCGCCATAGCTGTTGGTGAAGCCCCAGGCGATGCGGGTCGTGCTGCCGACCACCAGAACCGGGGTGCCGGGCAGGGTCGCTCCCACGAGGAAGTGGTCGCCGGTCCCCGCCGCCGGCCAGATCATCACCGCCCGGTACCAGATGTTCGGTACCCCCAGGCCCAGGTGCATGTCATTGGCCAGCAGGGCGCCGCCGTGAAGGGTGCGCTGGCCGGCCACGGCCCAGTTGTTGCTGCCGGGGAATGTCGCCTGGTGCGGAGCATAGACGGTCGGCACCGTAGATTGAAGGAAGTCGCCTTCATGGCGGACATTGACGATCTCCGGACCGGGGATGGCCGGCACGGGGAACGGCTCTCCGTCCACGGGGGCGTCCCAATCGCCGCCGGGCGGATCCAGAAAGGCGGCCAGTTCGGCGGGCAGCGCCTCGCGCAGCACCGCCCGGTCGAGCTCCCGCCGGTTGGCGTGATCCTGCAATGCGAAGAACATGGAGTAGAGGACCAGCAGGCTATCGGCCGGCTGCCACGGCGCCGGGTCGGAGCGCAGCAGCAGGTATTCGAACGGCACCTCGTCCAATGCGGCCAGGCCGGCGTTCACGCCGTCGGTGTAGGCGGTGAGCAGCCGGACCACGGGCTCCGGCTGGCGGGCCACCCCGTCGCCGGCCCGTTGGCGGAACTGATGGCGCCGCGCCTGGCGGTCCCAGGCCAGGGCCGCCTCGCCGAAAAGCTCGGCCAGTTCACCCGCTGCCTGGCGGCGGGCCAGATCCATCTGGAAAAAGCGCTCCTGGGCGTGGAGGAAACCCAGGGCCCGGGCGACGTCCGCCCGATTTGATCCGCGGATGGTGGGCACACCGGCGACATCCCGCTCGATGGTGACGGGGGCGGTGAGGCCCGCCAGATCCATGTCTCCTTCCAGCATGGGCAAGCTGCCGGCGACGGTCTGGCGGATCCAGAGGCCGGCCATGAGCAGCACCACGCCGATGAGGGCCACCACCACCAGGGTGACCCGGAGCCAGCGGCGCCAGCGCGGTTTCGCCGCTGGCCGGTCGGTGACAGGGGCGGCTGTTTCAGGGGCAGGGTGGTTTTCCATGGGCGATCCTCCGTGGGCAGCATATGGATTTGTCGAATAGAAAAATGTACGGGATGATGGACCGGAAGTCAAATGATACGTGGCCGAAGGGGTCTAAGGACAGCTGAAGCCGGCGCCGGCCCGCCGCAGCCCAAAGCCGGGGCCGGTCATTGGGGCCGGTCCAGATCCCGGTAATGGGTGTGAAACAGGGTGCCATCGATCTGGACGTGTTTGGCGGTCCCGTTTTTCATGATCACCAGGCGGCCGATGGTGACGAAGCCCTGTGACCGGGCCTGCCGGGTGACGGTTATCCGTCGCGCCGCAAAGGGATTCTTGTGACGAATGTCATACCGCCGGTGCTTGGGGCCGCTCAAGGCCACCGGCAACTCCTTGAACTCGAATTCCAGGCGGTCCGTCAGCACCCGGACCAGCAGATACCCGGCATCGCCGGTCATGCTCAGCTGGCTGCCATGCACCAGTTGGAAGACACCCGACTCCTTCTGAACGCTGGCGGCATGCATTTCGCCGCACAGGTAGGCATCCACCCCGCGTTCCGCCAGCAGCCGCCACAACGGATGGGCCGCCCCGCCGGCGAGCATCAGGCGGCTGGAGTGCCGGGCCCGCTCGACGGGCAGGACCGGTGCATGGCCGGCTACCAGCACGTGGCGTGCGGCGGGGTGTTGGTCCAGAACGCGTTCCATCCACTGTCGGATTTCCCGGGGAACATCCACCGTGACGCCGCCGGAGGAGTGCCAGTCGAACACATCCAGAACGATGAGCAGCAGGTTTCGGTGGACCAGGTAGTAATTGAGTCCCGGGCCGTTCCGTGGCCCGCCCAGGTGCTCCGTGAACAGCGACTTGAGCAGGGGGACGGCCGCGCTCTTCTTGGTGCCCCACGGATTGTCACCGATGTCATGATCGCCCACGGCGGCATAGACGGTGAGACCATGGTCCGCCATGCGCTGCTTCCAGGCCGTGTAGGTGCGTTCGGCCATCTGTCGCAGATTGGCCTCGTCCTGCCACCAATGCCCGTAGACAAGATCACCGGGCACGAGGACGAAACGGGGGTTCTCGGCTTTGACCGCCTCCAGGATATAGTCCAGGGCGTCATCCCAGCGTGGGTCGGGGTAATCCACGTCGTTGTTGAGAAAATCCGGTATGCTGACGAAACACCAGCCGCGGTCAGGAGGGGTCGTCGCCTCATCGGGCATTTCGCCGTCCGCCCGGGTGGGGGCCGACATCGCTGGGGCGGACATGAACAGGATCAGGAGCAGGAGAAGGCTCCACCTGACACTTCTTCGGCCGGTCGTGTGTATTTCAGCCATAGGCCACCACCCTCTTCACGCAGATTTGAGTCAGCTGACGGATTCATGATCACGCGTGTGCCGTCCGGCACGCGCGGGCACTCAATCCAGGCCGGATGATGGGCGTTTCCAGTGTAGTGGATGGCCCATGATCGTGCAAGTTCTTCCGGCCTGAATGAGGGGTACTTTTTTCAGGGAGGAATGCAGACCGTCCAGCAGCCTGTCGGCTCAGCCAAAAAAATGTTCGGATCACCGCAAGGGCATGGTATGTTGATGAATAAATCTGGTCGGATGACGCTGTTGCTTTTTGGCGAGGCATCTTGCGTGAACCGGCCGGCCCCGCCGGATCGAGAGATGATGTGGAGGTAAGCGGATGCAGGAATCGCCACCCGGAAAATGGCTCAACCGCGTGGTCATCGCCGGGCTGAACCGCCTGCTGCGGTTGCGCTACCGGATCATGCTGTCCGGCCTGGCGGAGATCCGGCGAAAGGGACAGGCCGGTATTCTCTTCCTGCCCAATCATCCGGCCCTGGTGGATCCGCTCATGGTGTTCACCTCGCTGTATCCCCATTTCGCGCCGCGGCCCCTGGCCGAACACTCCCAGGTGGACTATCCCTTCATCCGCTGGTGCGCCCGCCGCATCGACACCCTGACCATCCCCGACGTGAGCCGGGTGGGCCGGGACGCCCGGCGCGAGATCGTCGGGGCCCTCGATACCATTGCCGGGGATCTCAACCGTGGTCGCAACATCCTGCTCTATCCCGCCGGGGGAATCCTGCGCGGGCGCTACGAAGAGCTGGGTGGCAAGAGCGGTGTCGAGGTCATCCTGCGACGCGCGCCCGGGGCGCGGGTGGTCCTTGTCCGGACGGTTGGCTTGTGGGGCAGCGCGCTCAGCTGGGCGTCGGGCCGCAAGCCATCCTTCAGCGGTGTGCTGGGCAGGGTTCTGCGGGCCCTGGTGCTGAGCGGCGTGTTTTTCATCCCCCGTCGCGCGGTGTGCATACGCCTGCATGAACCGGACGATTTTCCCCGGGGAGGCGACCGGACCGAAATCAATCGTTATCTCGAACGTTTCTATAACGAAGAGGCTCCGCCCCGGACCTATGTGCCCTACACCCCCTGGGAGCGCGGCGGAACGCGGGTGCTGCCGGAGCCGGTCATGGGTGCGGGGGGTGACCTTTCAGGCGCCGAGCTGGCCGAATGGCGCCAGGAGATCCTCGAGTACCTGGCGGCCGAGACCGGGATCAGGGACATCGGCGACCGACATCACCTGGGCCGCGATCTGGGCCTGGACAGCCTGGACCGGGCCGAAATGCTGGCCTGGCTGGAAGAGCGACACGGAATCCGGCTGACGGACGTGGAGTCCCTGCAGAAGGTGGGTGACTTGGTGGCGGCCCTCAGCGGCCGGGCCGGGGACGCCCCGCTGGAACTCAAGCCGCTGCCGGGGGCCTGGTTCAGCGAAAAGGATCCCCACCTGAAACTGGATTTCCCCGAGGGCAAGACGGTCACCGAGGTCTTTCTCGCGGCCGCGGGCCGTCAGCCGGGCAAACTGATCGTCGCCGACCAGGTCAGCGGCACCCGCACCTACCGGGACCTGTTCACGGCCATATTCGTACTGCAGCGCGCCATCCGCGCCATCGAAGGCCCCTATGTGGGGATCATGCTGCCGGCCGGCGTGGCCGCCGTCATCGCCTATCTGGCCGTGCTGTTCGCCGGACGGATCCCGGTTATGATCAACTGGACCGTCGGCCGGCGCAACGTGCAGCATGCCGTGGACCTGCTGCCGGTGCAGGGCATTCTCAGCGCCGAGGCCCTTCTGCAGCGGCTGGCCGAGGCCGGGCAGGAATTTCCCGAACTGGCGGGACGCCTGATTTATCTGGATCGTCTGCGCGGTCAGGTTTCCCTGTGGGCGAAGATCGGCGCGGCCTTGCGGGCGAGGTTCGCCTGGCGCGGCCTGCGGCGCCGCAAGGTGGCCGCCGTCGCCGCCGTGCTCTTCACCAGCGGCTCGGAAAGCGCCCCCAAGGCTGTCCCGTTGAGCCACGCCAATCTCCTGCGCAATGTGCGGGATGTACTGGAGCGGATCACCGGTTACGCCGGCGACCGGATGCTGGGCATCCTGCCGCCGTTCCATTCCTTCGGCCTGACGGGCACGCTGATCCTGCCCGTGTGCGGCGGTGTGCCGGTGGTTTACCACCCCAATCCAACCGAAAGCGCCTTGCTGGCCCGCATTGCCCGCGCCAGCCGGGCCACCGCCCTGTTGGGTACGCCCACCTTTCTGCGCGGCATGGCCCGGGCGGCACTGCCCGACGACCTGCGAACCCTCCGCCTGGCCGTGACCGGCGCCGAGAAGTGCCCGCCCGCCGTTTACCGCCTGTTGGCGAAACGCTGTCCGGACCTGGTGGTGCTGGAGGGCTACGGGGTGACGGAGTGCTCGCCTGTGATCTCCATCAACGACGAGAAGGATCCCTGGCCCGGCACCATCGGCCGGGTGCTGTCTTCCTTCCAGTACGCCATCCGGCGGGAAGACGGAGCCGGCCGGGTGGATTCCGGCCGACCGGGCCTGCTGCTGGTTCGGGGACCCTGCGTGTTCGACGGGTACCTGAAACATGAAGGCGCCTCGCCGTTCGTCGAATTCGAGGGACGGACCTGGTATGCCACCGGTGATTTGGTGCGGGAAGACGAAACGGGGGTGCTGACCTTCTGCGGCCGGCGCAAACGGTTCGTCAAGATCGCGGGGGAGATGGTGTCCCTCCCCGCCGTGGAGGAGGTGCTCGGCGAGCGGTTCGGTGCGGATCACCCGGACGAAACCGTCCTGGCGGTGGAGGCCCGCGAGGCGGAGCCGTACCCGCACCTGGTGCTGTTCGCCGTCCACGACCTGGACCGGGCGGCGGTGAACGCGGCCATCCGCGACGCCGGCCTGTCGGCGCTGCATCATATCCGCGAAATCCGGCGAGTGGAGTCCATCCCGCTGCTGGGCACAGGCAAGACGGACTATCGGCGGTTGCGGTCCATGCTCGACGACCCCGGCGCCGCGGAGGGGCCGGCAACGCCCAATGAGAGCGCCGGAGATTGACAACGGATGACGATTGTGTAACCATCGGGCAACAACACCCGCGTCCAGCGACGCATGATCGGGCAGGCAGCGGCCCGGATACGGGTGGCGGCCCGACCCTGCCGGAAGGAGCTTGACATGGCACAGCCTGGCAATGGATCGCTCCCGCCGGAGAAGGCATCCGCCGGCCGGCGGATTCTCTATGTCACCCGGCGTCGGGATGGCGGTCTGGATGACAAACTCCGTTGCCTGGCCGCGGTACCGGATCTGGAGTTCACCCTGGTCCGGCCGGCCCGGCCGGCGGACAAGGAATGGCAGATCGGCCTGACCACGACGGAAGCGGGTTTCGATCTACAACGGGTGACCTGTTGGGGTGCCGGATCCGAGGACTCCTGGGGTGTCTACCAGACGGTGACGTTCGGCCTGAGGACCATCCGGCCCGCGCTGGTGCATGCCGAGGAAGCGCCGGGGAGCCTGGCCGCCCTGCAAGTGGCGCTGGCCGTGCGTCGCTGGGCCACCGATGCCCGGCTGGTCTGGCATGTGGCCACCGATGCCGCGCCGGCGACGGGCTGGGGACGGCAAAAACTGGCCGCGCTGGCCCTGCGCCGGGCGGCGGGCGTCATCCACGCCTCGGCCTACGGGGCCGGGCGCCCCACCGGTTGGCAATTCGAGGGCCCTTCGGCGGTGATCCCTTGCCAGGGGGTGGACGTCGACCTGTTTCGGCCGCTGGTGCCGGGTGACCTCATCCGCCCCTTCACCGTGGCCTATTTCGGTGATTTTTCTCAAACCCGCGGGGTGGATCTGCTGGTCGATGCCGTGGCGCGGCTGGACGAAACGGTGCGGCTGCGGCTGGTGGGGGACGGACCGGAAAAGGACGCCCTGGCGCAACGGGCCGCTGCGGCGGGCCTGACCGGCCGGTTTGAGCAGGTCCCCTTGCCACCGGCGCACCAGCTGGCGGAGCTGTACAGCGAAGTGGACGTGGTGGTGGCGCCGTCGCGGACCGAGGCAGGCCGGGCGGAAAGCGACGGCGGGCGCCTGCTGGAGGCCATGGCCTGCAAGAAGCCGGTTATCGGGGCCACGTCGGGCGTGATCCCCGAAATCATCGGTGATGCCGGCTTCACTTTTCCGGCCGGCGACAGTCAGGCCCTGGCCGACGCCATCCAGCAGGTCCGGGATTCGCCCATGCTGCGCCTGTACATGGCCGAGCGCGGCCACGCCCGGGTCGGCCGGCGCTACACCCGGACGCGGGTGACCGAGCAGACCCTCGCCTTCTACCGGCGGTTACTGAACATGCCGGATCCACAAGTCCATGAGCCAGACACGTAAGATCATCCACATCGATATGGACGCCTTCTACGCCGCCGTGGAACAGCGGGACAATCCCGCCCTGCGCGGCCGGCCCGTCTGTGTCGGCGGCCGGCCCGACTCCCGGGGCGTGGTGGCCACCTGCTCCTACGAGGCCCGGCGGTACGGCATCCATTCGGCCATGCCGTCGCGGCAGGCGGCCCAGCGCTGTCCCGACGCCGTGTTCGTGCCGCCCCGTTTCACGGTCTACAAGGAGGTCTCGAACCAGATCCGCCGGATCTTTCACGAGTACACGGACCTGGTGGAGCCGCTCTCCCTGGACGAGGCCTTCCTGGACGTGACGGTGAACAAGCCCGCCATCCCGTCCGCCACCCGCATCGCCGTGGCCATCAAGGCCCGTATTCGTGAGCATACCGGCCTGACGGCCTCGGCGGGGGTGTCCTACAACAAGTTTCTGGCCAAGATCGCCTCGGACTTCCGCAAACCGGACGGCCTGACGGTGATTCCACCCGAAAAAGCGGCGGAATTCATCGACCGTCTGCCTGTGGGCCGCTTCTTCGGCGTGGGGCGGGTGACGGAGGCAAGGATGCAGGCCCTGGGCATCCACACGGGCGCCGACCTGAAGCGGCTGACGCCGGCCCGCCTGGTGCAGCTGTTCGGCAAGTCCGGTGCGCTGTACCACGCGTTTGCCCACGGGCGGGACGAGCGGCCGGTGGTGCCGCACCGCCCCCGCAAGTCCCTGGGCAAGGAGACCACCCTGGCCACGGACATCCATCGCCGCCAGGAGATGATGGCGGTCCTGGCCGAACTGGCCGGGCAGGTGGCCGCGGCCGTGAAGCGGTCCGGCCTGCTCGGCCGCACCGTGACCCTCAAGGTGAAGTACGCCGATTTCCAGCAGGTGACCCGCAGCTGGTCAGCCGGATATGCCCTGCAAACGGCTGACGACATCATGGCCGTCATGCCCGGGCTGCTGGATCGCACCGAAGCCGGCGTCCGCAAGGTGCGCCTGCTGGGCATCACCCTGTCCGGCTGGCAGTCGCCGGCAGAGGCGGAAATATCGGCGCGGCAGCTGCGTCTGCCCTTTATGGACTGACCGGAGCGCGGGGAGATCATGATCATCAGTGCCAGCCGTCGAACGGACATTCCGGCCTTCTACACCCCCTGGTTCATGGAGCGGATCCGCCGCGGTTTCGTGGACGTGCCCAATCCGGTGCGGCCGCGGCAGGTGGCGCGGGTCTCGCTGGCGCCGGCGGCGGTGGACGCCATCGTCTTCTGGACCCGCGATCCGCGGTCCCTGCTGCCCCATCTGGCCGAACTGGACGGGCGGGGCTTCATTTACTATTTCCTCTTTACCCTTCTGGACTACCCCCGCCTTCTGGAGCCCTTCACGCCATCCGTGGCCGAGGCGCTGGACGGCTTCCGGCGACTGGCCGATCGCGTCGGCCCGGCGCGGGTCATCTGGCGCTACGATCCCGTCATTTTCAGCAACCTCACTCCGCCGGAGTACCATCGGGAAGTCTTTCTCCGCCTGGCCGGGCAGCTGGCGGACGCCACCCGGCGGGTCATCGTCAGCCGGCTGGACGTCTACCGCAAGGTGGCGCGCCAACTGCATCTTCTCGAAGGCGAGGGCTTCCATCTGCTGCCTGTCACCCCCGGGGATGAGGCGGTTCAGGCCACCTTCCGCTGCCTGGCGGCGACGGCGGCGGCGCATGGCATGGAAATCCGGAGCTGTGCCGAGGAGGCCGGCCTGGAGATCTGCGGCATCGCCGGCGGCAAGTGTATCGACGACGACCTGATCAGAACCCTTTTCAGCATCGATGTTTCTCACCGGAAGGATCCGTCGCAGCGGGAACAGTGCCGCTGCGTGGTCAGCCGGGACATCGGCATGTACGACACCTGCCTGCACGGCTGCCGGTACTGCTACGCCGTCGCTGACCGGGCGACCTGCCTGGCCAACCGGCGGCGGCATGATCCGCATGGTGCGGCGCTGCTCCCACCCGAGGCCGAAAAGGATCCCTCATCGGGCGACGAATCCGCGTGAACCAACGGTATCCGGCCCGGCCGCCCGGCCGGATCGTGATCCGAAAATGGCACCAGAAATCTGTCGCGCCCTACCGATCAAGGCGCGCGACGCCATGTTTTCCCGGAAAAAAAGAACCAAATGATATACTGTGCAACAAACAGTATAATGTGTACGTATAGTATAGTGCGACATGTCGAATAGATCTCGTGTGGAGAAATGTGATGGAAACGGAATTCGCCAAGTTCGAGACGGAGATGAACCGCGGCTTCCTGCAGCTGCTGGTGCTGCTGATGCTGGACGAACCGGCCTACGGGTACGGCCTTCTCAAGCTCCTCCGCGACCGGGGCTATGGGACGGAGGAGAACACCCTCTACCCCTTGCTGCGCCGCCTGGAAAAGGACAGCCTGGTGACCAGCGCCTGGGAGGTGACCGAGGATCGTCCCCGCAAGTTCTACCAAATCACCCCGCAGGGGGATCAACTGCGCGGGCGTCTGCTGTCCGTCTGGCGGCGGCAGCAGGCGGTGCTGAATCAACTGCTGGAGGAGAAGAATCATGAGTGAAGTACTGGATACCTACTTGCAGCGAGTGGACACCTACCTGGCCGCGGCACCCGGTCGGGAAGACATCGTGGCTGAAATTCGCAGCCATATCATGGAAAAATTGCACGAAGAGCACGATACAGCCGATGAAGCGGCCGTGGAGCGGACCCTCCGGGAGTACGGCGATCCGCGCCAGGTGGCGGAGAGATATCTTGACGGGTATCAGATCATCTCGCCGGCCTACAAGGGGTATGCGTGTCGCTATACCCTTATCCTGTTCGGGTTCCATCTCGCGCTCAGCGTGCTGTCCGTCATTCTGGAATTCCGGATGGCCGTTTTCCCCTTTTTCTACTTTCCCGTACTGGCCTGGTGGGAACTGATGGCTTTTCTGCCCATGATCTTTCTGGCCGATGCCGGACTGGTGGGCCTGCTGCTGGTACTTCTCACGCGGGTGCGCAAGGTGGTTCACCTGCCGGCCCTCGGTGTGCGTCGCCGTCTTTCCGGTGCGCGCCCCCTTCCCCCGCCGCGCTGGCACCACCTGCTGCTGCAGGCGGCGGCGCTGGTGGCGCTCGGGTACCTCTACCTCTGGTTCGGGACGGTGTTCTTTCTGTCGGTGAACCTGGAATGGCCCCGCCCGCTGTTTATGCCGGACGCATCAAGGTTCTACTCCCTGGTGGTCATTGCTTTGGTGGGATTATCGGTGCTGGCCACTGCGCTGCGCTTCGCCTGGAACTCACGCTGGATACTGGTGGCGCAGCATGCCGGCAGCCTGGTCCTGCTGTGGCTGGCGCTCAACTACTCGCTGGAGGAATCGCTCGTGACCATGCCTCATGAGGCTCTGCCCGGTCTGCTCGCCATCGTGTTCACGTTGATTCTCGTCATTGCCGCCGGGGCGACGGCCATCGCCATGGTCAGACAGCTGGTCCTGCTGGTGGACGGCGTCCTGAAATGATACGCCGGTGCCTCCACCTGGCGCGTAATTGCCACAGAACTACAACGGATGGTTCCCTTCAGGGCGGATTTCGGGTAGTATGACGGAAAAACCCGGTAGAGGGGCAACGCGGCCATGGCGCCCTCCGAACGCCAGCCTGAAGGGGAGGGCTAACGGCAAAGCCGCCGGCCGCGGAACCCGCTTACCGCCGGCGAGGATTCATGGGCGCACGCTTTTCGTTCACCCGGGAAGAGAAGAGCTGGATCCTGTACGATGTGGCCAATTCAGCCTTCGTGCTCATCATCGTCACCACCCTCATGCCCCTCTTTTTCAAGGATGTCGCCTCACAGGGGGTGCCCGATGCCGAATCCACCGCCAACTGGGCCTTCGCCACCTCGCTGGCGTCGCTGATCCTGGCCGCCAGCGCGCCGCTACTCGGTACGTTCGCCGATTACGCCGGCTGGAAGAAGCGCTTCTTCGCCATTTTTCTGCTGGCCGGGGTGGCCGGTACGCTGCTTCTGCCGTCGGTGGGAGCGGGCCAGTGGCTGTGGTGCCTGGTGCTCTATGTCTTCGCCAAGGTGTGTTACTCGGGAGCCAATCTGTTCTACGACGCCTTTCTGGTGGACGTGACCACCGACGAGCGCATGGACTGGGTCTCGGCCAGCGGGTTCGGCTGGGGGTATATCGGCAGCGTCATCCCCTTTCTTCTGGTCATGGCGTTTCTCTTTTTCGGCGGGGCGGAATCGGGTGCGGGGGGATCCGTACCCGCCGGCACCGCCCGGCTGGCGTTTTTCATCACGGCCGTGTGGTGGCTCCTCTTCTCTCTGCCCATGCTGCGCCGGGTGCGGCAGCGCCATGCCATCGCGCCCGTCTCCCGGCCGGTCCGGGAGGCCTTCCGGCGGCTGTGGCACGCCGTGACGCACATCCGGCGCCACCGGCAGGCCTTTCTGTTCCTGCTGGCCTATTTCTTTTATATCGACGGCGTGGATACCGTCATCACCATGGCCACGGCCTACGGCCGGGACCTGGGCCTCGGCGTGACCACCCTGGTGCTGGTGGTGCTCTTCATCCAGATCGTGGCCTTCCCCTTTGCCCTGCTCTACGGTCGCCTGGCGGCCGTCACTTCCGCCCGGACCATGATCTTTGCGGGGATCGGCGTCTATGCGGTCATTACGGGCCTGGCCTTCTTTCTGCCGGTCATCCCCGACCTGTCCACGCGCATCGCCCTCTTCTGGGTACTGGCCCTGCTGGTGGCCTCCTCCCAGGGCGGCATCCAGGCTCTCAGCCGCTCTTTTTTCGGCAAGCTTATCCCCAAGGAGAAATCGGCGGAGTTTTTCGGCTTCTACAATATTTTCGGCCGTTTCGCCACCATCCTCGGCCCGCTGCTCATGGGCCTGTTCGGCCGGCTGACGGGCGAGACGCGCTATGGCGTGCTGGCCATCCTGCCGCTCTTCCTGGTGGGCGGCCTGATCCTGACCCGGGTGAACGGTACGCGGCCGGTGACTGCGGATGCCGATCCGGTTCCGCCGGATATCCCCCGCCGGCAGGAATAGAACTGGCCAGGGCGCCCTGTTTGGGCTAAAGTGGAACAGGATTGGCCGCCGGTGTAACCTGGCCGGCCAGACGGTCATCCATATGTGTGACATTCTGAAGGAAGGAGTCCCCACATGCCGAAGCGTCTGTTACCCGTTCTGATCCTCGGGCTGTGGCTGATCGCCGGCAGCGCCCTGGCGGAAACCGAAAAGGAAGCGGGCAAGCTTGTCTTTTTGGTCCAGTACGATATGCCCACCGCCGACACCTTCAATTTCGACGAGGGATTTCCCTGGCTCATGAAAGAGCTGTCGCCCGAATGCATGGTGGAGCTGAACTATTTTTTCAAGGAAATGATCCGCCAGGCCAAGATGGCCAAAGCCGGCGAATTCCCCTGGCCGGTGGTGAACCCGAACTTCCTGCCGGCCAATCCCAGTACGGTGCCCTACAAGAATCTGCTGCAGTACCTGGAGGGAAATTCCATCAAGGACACCACCGTGATGTTCATCTCCAACGGGGTGTCCGAAGAACTCCGCCGCACCCTGGACAGCGGCGCGTTCGGACGCGGGAAGACGACGTTCAACCCGCAACGGTATGCCCCCCTGCCCAAAATCATCGATTACTGCAAGGCCAACAACGTCAAGCTCTACGGTTTCTATGTCCCGGCCCAGCGGGGGGCGACGCGCGTCCTGCAGAACGACATTTTCCTGGAGGCATTCCGTTACGTGGTCAACCAGTCAGGCGGCAAGGCCTTCTACAATTTCAGCAGTTTCGAAGGGGTGTTCAAGGCCCTGCTGAAGGAAGAAACCCTCTGCGCCGGCCAATAGGTGGATCGCGGCGTCCGGCCATGTCGTGCAATTGATGGACCAACCTGTCCTGGTGCTCGATTTCCAGACCACCGGTGCCAGCCCGGCCCGGGGTTGCCTGCTGGAGGCGGCCTGGGCCGTGGTGACGGCCGGCGGGGCCGCGGTGATCGGCGAAGAGTCCTGCCTGGTCCGGTTGCCGGACGGCCATGACATCCCACGCCGTATCTGCGCCCTGACGGGGATCCGGCCGGCGGATCTGGCCCGGGCCCGGGATCCGCGCCAGGTTTGGCGACACCTGCAGACAGTGGCCCGCTCCATAGCCCGTGCAGATGGTGCCCCGGCCCCGGTAGTGATTCATTATGCCCGGTTCGAGGAACCGTTCCTGCACGCATTGCACCGGCAATATGCGCCGGCGTCCGCTTTCCCCTTCGCATTGTACTGCACCCACGAGATCGCCCGGCGTCTGTATCCGGCCCTGCCGCGGCGCAGCCTGCGGGCCCTGGCCGGTTTCCTGGGCCATTCCCTGCCCGAACTGAAGCGGGCCGGACCGCACGTGTCGGCCACGGCCCTGGTCTGGACGGAGCTTGTCCGGGAGCTGGGCCGGGCGCACGGCGTCCGCGGCCTGGCCGAACTCGATGACTGGCTGGCCACCACACCGCCGCGGCGCCCGGGCCGCAAGGAATACCCCCTGCCGCGGACGCGGCGTCTGGCGCTGCCCGATACGCCCGGCGTGTATCGCCTGCTGAACATCCGCCGGGAGGTGCTGTATGTGGGCAAAGCCAAATCACTCCGTCACCGGGTCAACAGCCATTTCCAGAAACAGCGCGGCTTGCCGGAGCGAACGCTGGAAATGCTGACCCAGGTGCGGGATGTGGACGTGACGGTGACCGCCACCGCCCTGGAAGCGGCGCTCCTCGAAGCGGACGAGATCAAGGCCCTGGCAAGCCCCTATAACCGGGCCCTTACCGCCCACAAACGGCAGGTGTGGTACTTTACCCCGGAGCTGGACGATATGGCGCCGCCGCGACGCCCGGGCCATACAGTGGGGCCGGTGACCCAGCCCGCCGTGGTCAGCGTCCTGCGGCGTCTGTCGCTGCTGGCGCCGGCGGGGCTGGGCCCGGCCGAGTCCACCGCCGACTGGTTGCTCCCGGCGACGGAATATCCGCCGGCCGTGGATTGTTTCAACGAAGGGTGGCGCCTCTTCCGTCAGAAACACGGGCTGGAAAAGGTGACGCCGGCGGACCTGCGGCGCATCGGCGAAGGACTCTGGCGGGAGCGGGCGGCCGATGTTTCGGGCCAGGAAACCGCGGCCGAAGATATCGATGAAACGGAGTCGACCCGGCACGGGGACTGGACCCCCGGGCGGGTGTTGCGCACCCTGGAATGGCTGGTGATGACGGCCCGGCACCAGCTGCGGCTGGGCCAATGGCTGCGCCGGCTGACGGACTGCCGGCTCATCTGGCCCCGAACGGACGAGCCGCAATGCCTGCGCTGCCTGGTATTTCAGGGCGGCCGGCTGGTGGGGGCCGAAGATATGGCCGCCGGCGTGGCCGACCATGCCCTCGCGGTGGCGTCGCCGGCGAATCCGGATGGGGTTATGGACCTGGCCACCTATGACCGTTTGCGGGTCTTGTCCAGCGAAATGAAACGGTTGCGCCAGGAAGGGCGGGCGGTGCAGCTTGTTCTGCCCCCGGCCCAGGTGCTGACGGACGATGCCCTGGATGAATGCCTGGGGCAGATATGAGGAACCCCTCCATCTGTAGGGCTGCCGGTCGCCGACCGGCGGCCCGGGCCGATTGCCGGGCTGCGGGGCCGTCGCCGGCATACTGAAACCCCATCACCGGCCGGCCGCTTTTGCATCCTTTTCCCTCCGGCCACATCTCATAAGGAAAATCCACTGCCGGTGGTTTTAAAATAGGTTCGTCCATATACATGACAAATACACTCAACAAATGGAGGTTACCCATGACAAGAATGAAATACGTGCTGTTTCCGGTGCTGCTGGTGCTGGGGTTGGCCGGCCTCAATGTGCCGGCCCAGGAAATGGAATTTCCGCGACCGAGCCCCAATGCCAGCCTGACCCAGGATATCGGTACCACCGACATGACCATCACGTATTGCCGTCCTGGCGTCAAGGGCCGGGAGATCTGGGGCCAGCTGGTGCCCTATGGTGAATTGTGGCGCGCCGGGGCCAACGAGGCGACGGTCTTCACGTTCAGCGATGCGGTCATGATCGAGGGGAAAGAGCTGCCCGCCGGCTCCTACTCCTTTTTCACCATCCCCACCCAGGATCAGTGGACCCTGATCTTCAACAAGAACATGGAGTTGTGGGGCACCGGCGGCTACAAGGAGGCCGAGGACGCCCTGCGGGTCATGGTGAAGCCGATGGGCGACGATTTCGTGGAACGGATGCGCTTCGTGGTGAACGACGTCACCGACAATTCGGCCGTGGTGGAGCTGCAATGGGAGAAGGTCCGCGTGCCGTTTACCGTGACCGTCGACACCGCCGGCAAGGTCATGAAGCAGGCCCAGCAGGCCATGGGCCGCTACTGGGTCATGCCCTACCGGGCCGCTAATTACTGCCTCGAGTCGGGCAACAACCTGGAAAAGGGCCTGGAATGGGTCAACCTGTCCATCGCCAACCAGAAGACCTACTGGAACATGCTGCTGAAGGCCCGCCTGCTGGAGAAGACGGGTCAGAAAGACGACGCCGTGGCCACCCTCAAGGAAGCCATCGCCATGGGCAAGAGCGCCGATCAGCCGCCCTACAACCTGGCGGACATGGAGAAGATGCTGGCGGAGTGGACCAAGTAATCACACGCCGCAGACATTTTCATCAACCAGGGCCGCCGGATCGGGCGGCCCTTTTTTTAGGGCCGCACCGCGGGGCATGGTGTCTGGCAAGCGGTTGCGCCCGCCCCGGCCCGGGGATCAGGACCGGGTTGGGCTGACGAGGGTTTTCGCGGTATAATATGGCCGCCGCGCACATCCGGCAAAATGAGCGGGGGAGGTGTCAGTGAACGTCAGCTTGCGCTACGGAACCACGGGCCTGGAGGTGGATCTGCCCGACAGCCCCGGCTTTCTTGGCGTCCTGGAACCGGCACCGGTTCCGGCGATCCGTGATCCGGAACAACAGCTGCGCCGGCTGCTGGCGGAGCCCACGGTGGGCCCATCCCTGGCCGGAGTCGCCGCCGGCCGCCGCGACGCCATCATCGTCATCAGCGACATCACCCGGCCTGTCCCCAACCGGCGGCTGCTGCCCCCCGTGCTGGACACCCTCCACGCGGCGGGGCTCGCGCCCGAACATGTGCGGATTCTCATCGCCACCGGCATCCACCGGCCGTGCACGCCGGCGGAGGTCGAGCGCCTGGTGGGCGCGGAGATCGCCGGACGCTACGCCGTCATCAACCATGATTCCCGCAACAAAGCGGACATGCGGCATGTCATGGATATCCACGGCGACGTGCCGGTTCGGGTCAATCGACACTACCTGGCCGCCGACCTGAAGATCCTGACGGGTTTTATCGAGCCCCACCTGTGGGCCGGTTACTCGGGCGGGCGCAAATCCGTCCTGCCCGGTATCTGTGCCGTGGAAACCCTCGAGTACATGCACGGTCCGGCCATGATCGCCCACCCCGGCACGGTGTATGGGCGGCTCGAAGGGAATCCCTTTCACGAAGCCGGCCTGGCGGTCCTGGCTCGCTGCGGAGCCGATTTTTTAATCAACGTCACGCTGGATGCCGCCCATCAGGTTACCGGGATCTTTACCGGCCATCCGGTGGAGGCGCACCGGGCGGGGTGTGATTTCCTGGCCCCGCGATGCAACCGCCGGGTAACAGAGCCGCTGGATTTCATCATCACCACCAACGCCGGCGCGCCCCTGGACTGCAACCTGTACCAGACCGTCAAGGGGATGGCGGCGGCGGTTCCCGCGCTGCGGCCCGGCGGCACCATCCTCATCGCCAGCGCCTGTCCCGAGGGGCTGGGCAGCGACGACTATTGCCGGGTGCTGGACAAGGTGACCGATCCCGGCCGCTTCCTGGACGAGCTCATGGCCGGCCGCGGGTTCATCCCCGACCAGTGGTGCGCCCAGGAAACCTACCAGATTGTGCGGGAATATCCTGTCTGGCTCTATACGGACGGCATTGCGGCGGAGACTGTCCGGCGCCTGCATCTGCGGCCGGTGGCCTCCATTCCCGGGGCCGTGACGGAGCTGCTGGCGATCCATGGCCCGGCGGCCCGCTGGGCGGTGGTCCCCGAGGGGCCCATGGTCATCCTCGGCCGGGACTAGCGACCGGCCCGCTGCAGCACGGCATGGACGGGCAGGGACAGGCCCACTACCACGACGCAGCCCACCACGTTGTACCACAGGAAGGAAATGTCGGTGAACAGGAAGCAGGCCAGGACCGCCACTTCGGCGACGATGGCGGCGTAGAAGGCCGCGGCGCCGCGGACCCGCTTCAGGTAAAAGGCCACGAGGAAAATCCCGAGGATGGTCCCGTAGAAGAGGGAGCCGAGGATGTTGATGGCCTCCACCAGGGTGCCCATGCGGTTGGCGTACTGGGCGAAGAGGATGGCCAGCCCGCCCCAGAAGACGGTGACCACCCTGGAGAGCCGCACCTGCTGCCGGTCCGTGCCGCGGCGTCCTGTCAGGCGGTGGATGATGTCCACCACGGTGGTGGAGGCCAGGGCGTTCAGCTCCGACGAAGTGGACGACATGGAGGCGGAGAAGATGGCGGCGATGACCAGCCCCACCAGGCCGACAGGCAGAAAATGGATGACGAACGTGAGGAAGATGTAATTGACGTCGTTGGTGTCGGCGCCGGGGTCGGTGTCGCGGATGATGTCGGTGGCGGCCTGGCGATAGCGGGTGATCCGGTCGTTGGCCCGGTGCATCCGCTCCTCGGCGCGTTGCGCCAGGGCGGTGTTGCCCGTCTCCTCGTGCATGAGCATCATTTCGATGGCCACGCGCCGCTCCATGAAGGCGCTCTGGTATTCTTCCTGCAGGGCCGAGTATTCGGGGGCCAGGGGGCCCTGCTGCACTTTCTCCGTCACCACCGGGTTGAAGAAGAGGGGCGGGGCCACGAACAGGTAGAACACGAACACCATGGCGCCGATGAGGAGGATGAAGAACTGCATGGGCACTTTCACCATGCCGTTGGCCAGCAGGCCCATGCGGCTGTGGGTGACGGACTTGCCCGTGAGGTAGCGCTGCACCTGGGACTGGTCGGTGCCGAAATAGGAGAGGGCCAGAAAGAAGCCGCCGATGAGCCCCGACCAAATGTTGTAGCGGTTGGACAGATCGAAGGAGAAGTCGATGGCGTTGAGGCGGCCCAGCCGGCCGGCCACGGTGAACGCGTCGGTGAAGGAGACCGTGTCGGGGAGCAGGTAGAGGATGACCAGGAATGCCCCGACCATCCCGCCGGTGATGACCAGCATCTGCTGGAACTGCGTCCAGCTGACGGCCCGGGTGCCGCCGCTGGTGGTGTAGATGATGACCAGGATGCCGATGACCAGGTTGGTGATGTAGATGTTCCAGCCGAACAGCACCGACAGCACCAGGGACGGGGCGAAGATGGTGAAGCCGCAGGCCAGGCCGCGCTGGATGAGGAACAGGAAGGCGGCCAGGGCGCGGGTCTTGAGATCGAAGCGGCTCTCCAGGTATTCGTAGGCGGTGAACACCTTCAGGCGGTGGTAGATGGGGACGGCTGTGGCCGACAGGATGACCATGGCCAGGGGGAGGCCCAGGTAGAATTGCACGAAGCGCATCCCGTCGGCGTAGGCTTGGCCGGGAGTGGAGAGGAAGGTGATGGCGCTGGCCTGGGTGGCCATGATGGACAGGGTGATGGTGGTCCAGCGCATTTCGCGGCCGGCCAGCAGGTAGCCCTGCATGTCGCGGCTGCCGCGCCCCTTCCACACGCCGTACGCGACGATGGCGACCAGAGTGGTGGTGAGGACGATCCAGTCGATGATGCTCATGCGAACGCCCGCGTGAAGATGTAGAAGAGCACGATGCACAGGGCCAGCTCGCCCAGCACCAGGGCGTACAGGCGGGGCCAGGTCTTCAGAAAGGGCGGCGGACCTTCCGCCGGCTCCTCGCCGACGGGTGGCCGGGGATCACTTTTCATGACGCCCTCCGGACAGCAGGTTCACGAACAGGCGGCACGCCCCCGGCACGCCGGCCGGCAGCTGGCGAAAAAACGCCAGGCCGGTGTAAATGAACGTCCCTTCGCCGTAGCGGGCGAACAGAAGCGAGCCGCGGGACGGCTCTTCCCCCGGATCGGCCATGGCCAGCAGGGGGTCGTAGCGTTCGTCCCACTCACCGGCGAAATAGAGCCCCCGCTCCTGGACCCAGCCGCTGAAATCGTCCGTCCCGATCCGGTTGGGCCGGTTCAGCAGGGGATGATCCGGCTGCAGCAGGGTGACAGGAGTTTCTTCCACCGTGACGCGGTCCCGGCTGATCTGAAAGGGGTAGGGACCGATTTCTTCGGTCACCAGGCCGCGGCTGACGCTGTACTGGACCACCAGGTGGCCGCCCTGACGCACATACTCCATGAGCCGCGGCTGCAGCCGCCGCAGTTCCGGCCGGGTGTTGAAGGCCCGGACGCCCGTCACGATGGTGTCGTACCGGTTCAGCTCGACAGTCTCCAGCTGATCCGGCCCCAGCATCTCCACGGCCAGGCCCAGGCGATCCAGGATGGGCGGGATGTCGTCGCCGGCGCCGGCGATGTAGCCGATCCGGGCGTCGGGCAGCTGCAGGTCGAGGCGCACCAGCCGGACCCGGGCGGGCGGGAACAGGGTCTGGAGGGGGATATGGGCGTAATCGATCCGGGTCAGGCCGGTGACGGGCGTGCGACCGTCATCGCCATCCAGGAGGATCAGGTCGCCGTCGGCGGCCGCCGCGCCGGGCCGGAGTTCCACGGTGATCTCCTGTTCGGCAAAGCGTTCGGACATGGACAGGGGAATCTCGGCCGGGGTGACCGTCCAGCCGTCGGGCACGCTCAGGCGGAGCCGGCCCGTCAGCGCCGTGCGGCCGCTGATGACTGTCAGGGCCACCCGGCGGGGGGTATCGTCGGGAAAGAGCAGTACCTCGTCGGCGGTACGGACCATGACCGGCGGTACGATACTGACCGGCCGGTATTTTTCGCCTTCCACCGGGTCCCGCCAGCGGTAAAGCAGCGGCAGGGTGAAAGGGAGCCGCACCTGGCCGGCCGTCAGCACCACCTCCAGCTGCACGGGCGCGTCGCCGCCCGGAAGTCCGGCCAGGGGCCAGCCGGCGAAGGCGTAGGTGCCCCCCGAGGGGGGCGAACGCAGCCAGAACGGCTGGGAGACGGGCGTGTCGTCAGGGATCGGCAGGTTCAGTGCGACACTTTCCAGCTTGTTGGCAGCGAGGGGTGTCACCGGGATCTCGGCCAGGCCGGCCCCCGCCCGCCGGATTCCGGTCAGCTGGAATGGGAAAGGGCTGCGATTGATGACCCCGACAGTCACTTGGAGGCTTTCCCCCGCCGCCACCGAGTGATCGGCGGCGATGGCCTCCAGCCACAACCCGGTACAGCCCCGGATGACCTCGCGCAACTCCTCCCGCTTGACACGGATCCAGTGGCCGTCCGGCAGCCGCCCCATTTCCTGCCAGGCGTCGAGGAGCACGGGCAGGGAGGCGGACGGTCGATGGAAATCGTAGTCCCGCCGGGCCTTGTCCAGCAGTTCGCGCAAGTGTTGGGCGCCGGGCACCCGGCCCCAGCTGGTGTCGATGCCGTCGAACAGGTCCTGGTCGACCGGCTCGCCGGCGACGAGCTGAAAATACTCTGTGTATTGGCCGCGCCGCGCCACGGAGCCGAAGCCCTGGCTTTTGTGCATGGTCCGGCTGCGGGCGGCCAGCTCGGCGTACGACTCGCCCAGCAGCGGGTTGTAGTCGCCGGGGTTCACGGCAAGGAGCGTCGAGAGGTCCACTTCCTCCGACGTCCAGTTGGGCCGCCAGTCGTTCCAGAACAGGCGGCGGGGCTGCCATGCCGTCACGTAGTCGAGCTGCTCGGGAAACCGGTCCGGATCGCCGGCCGCCGCGAACGCCTCGCCCGTCAGCAGCGCCGACGCGGTGTGGTGGCCGTGGCCGCCGCCGCTCACCGGAAACCGGGAGATGATGACGTCGGGGCGGAATTGGCGGATGACCCAGACCATGTCGCCCAGAATCTCTTCCTTGCCCCAGATGGCCATGGATTCCCCGGCGGACTTGGAATAGCCGAAATCCACCGCCCGGGTGAAATACTGCCGGGCACCGTCCACCCGACGGGCGGCCAGCAGCTCCTGGGTCCGCAGGACGGCCAGTTCGGGGCCGCGTTCGTCGCCGATGAGATTCTGCCCGCCGCCGCCCCGGGTCAACGAGAGGTAGGCCGTATCCAGATGGCGGCCCTGGGCGAAAAAGGCCAGCGCCGTGGTGTTTTCGTCGTCGGGATGGGCGGCCACGTAGAGGACGCTGCCCAGCACCTGCAGCCGCTCCAGGGCCAGGTACAGTCCGGCGGCGTCCGGGGAAGGCGCCGGACCGCCGGCTCCCGCCGGGGTGGCGGCAGCGGTTCCCGTGCAGAACAACAGAGGGAGCAGGATCATGGCCAAACGGGTCATCATGGCTGGAACTCCTGGTGCGGGTTTCGGGTGTCTGCCCGTCGCGGACGCATGGCGCGGGGCGGCGTCCGCCCGATTGAAGGACAACCTATCAACAGATGCGCCCGGTGGGGCGTTGGATGCTTAAGGAGACGGAAGATTTGCCGTGAAGGAGAAGGGCGATCCGGGAGTGGCGGGGTGTGATGCAGATCACGAAAACCACCTCCCGGCCCGGTCCCGGGGGGTCATGTCCATCAAAAAGGTTGGATTTTCGCCGCCTGCCCGCTAAAATGATAATTGCCCAGACAACATTCCCGCTGGACGGACCATGATCGGCATTCGGCTTCTGCTCGTGCTCATCAGCTGCGTCTGCCTCCTGGAACCGGTGTGGCCGGAGGTCAGGTCGGAGATCGGGATCCCCTTCGTCCAGAATTATCCGCCCCAGACCTATCGGGGCTCTGCCCAGAACTGGTCCATCGTGCAGGACCACCGGGGGGTGATGTATTTCGGAAACGGCGACGAGGGCGTTCTGGAGTACGACGGCGCCAACTGGCGGTTTATCAAGATCCCCAACAAATCGACGGTCCGGTCGCTGGCCGTGGGGGCCGACGGTGTCATTTATGTCGGCGCGGTGGGCGAATTCGGATTCCTGGAGCCTGACGACAAGGGCGCCATGGGCTATGTCTCGCTGGTGTCTCTCGTGCCGGAAGAGGATCGCGCCTTCACCGATGTGTGGGCCGTTCATGCCACGCCGGAGGGGATCTATTTCTACACCGACTCTGTACTGCTGCGCGTGCGTGGCCGGGCAGTCCAGACATGGCATCCCCGCCGGAACTCTTTTTTTCTCAGTTTTTATGTCCACCAGCGCCTGTTTGTCCATGAGACGGGAGTCGGACTGTTTGAAATGGTCAATGACCGGTTGCAGCCGCTGCCAGGGGGCGCAAGCCTGGCCAACGACCGGCTGTACCTGATGCTGCCACTCAGCCAGGGACGGATTCTCATCGGCGATCGGCCACAGGGTTTGCTGGTGTATGACTCTGTGGCGGGGTTCATGCCGGCCCGGGAGATTCTGCCCCGGCTTTCTGCCCGTACGGACAATTTTCTCCGCCAGAACCAGATCTACACGGGGCTGGTATTGCCCAACGGCACCCTCGCCATTTCCACACTGCAGGCCGGTGTCGTCATTCTGTCCCGGGAGGGCGAGGAGCTCCAGCATATCGGTGTCGATTGCGGCCTGGTGGATGACAGCGTGTATGCCATGTATGCGGATCAGCAGGACGGATTGTGGTTCGGCACCAGCAACGGCATCGCCCGGGCGGAGCTCAATTCGCCGTTGACGGTGTGGAACGAGATCAAGGGCCTGAAACGCACCGTCACCGATGTGCTGCGCGTGGCAGACGATTTGTACATCTGCAGTTTTGCCGGGGTGTACCGCCTGAGAGGCCAGAGCCTGACCCCCGTCCAGGGCATCCTGGAACAGAGCTGGAGCCTGGTGGCTTTTCCGTTGCCCGGGGAGCGCGGGACGCGGCAGGTGCTGTGCGGAACCAACGACGGAATTTTCCGCATCGTCGACGACCGGGCGGAACTGGTGCGGGAGGGCCCCGCCTGTTTTATCATGCTGCCCTCGCGGGTTTATCCCGGGCGCCTGTATCTGGGCATGAACAACGGGCTGAAGATCATCCGTTACGATCCGCGGCGGCAAACATGGTCCGGGGAGCCCGATGTGCCGGGCAGCGGTTTTGAAATCCGCAGCATCGGCGAGGATCCCGACGGGCATCTCTGGCTGGGAACGGCGCTGGACGGCGTGATCCGGGTCGAATTTCCCGCCGGTGGCGATCCGGCCACCGCCGTCGCGACCCGTTTCGGCACGGCCGATGGTTTGGCCGATGTCACCTACATCCGCATCGTCCGGCTGGACGACGACTGGTTTTTCTGCACCTCCGGCGGCGTCCAGCGCTATGATCCCGACACCCGCCGGTTTGTCCCCGATCCGTTCCTGGGGGCGGTGCTGAATGAGGCACCGCGGGAGATTTCGCTGATGGTTCGGGACGACATCGGCAATCTCTGGCTGACGGCCACCAGCAACCGCGATCATCCCATTGGTTTCCTGCAGCCGGCAGGCGACGGCACATGGCGGTGGCGAGACAGGCCTTTTCGGCGGATGCCGGAGATGTCGGTCCTGTTCGTTCGCCCCGACCGGGACAACATCGTCTGGATCGGCGGCACCGAGGGCCTGTACCGTTATGACAGCAAGGCCGCCTTCGATTTCGACCGTCCCTTCGCTGCCCTCATTCGGCAGGTCCGGCTGGGCGAGGCCGACACTCTGTTCAGCGGCACCAATTTCCGCATGGGCGGCGAACACGCCGATCCGGCGCGCCGGCGCACGGTGCTGATACAGCCCGAAGCGCTGCGTCCGGTTCTCGAGTATGACAAGCATCGCAGCGTCGTCTTCGAATTCAGCGCCCCGGTTTTTGACCGGGAAGCCGGCAATTTGTTCTCCGTCATATTGGACGGCTATGACGACCATTGGTCCGAATGGTCAGCCGAAACCAAGAAAGAGTACACCAATCTCATGGAGGGTGAGTACGACTTTCGGGTCAAGGCCCGGAACATCTATGGCCTGGAGAGCACGGAGGCCCGCTACGCCTTCGTCGTTCTGCCCCCGTGGCACCGAACCTGGTGGGCGTATCTCATTTACGGGCTCCTTTTCTGCCTGGTGGTCTACGGGCTGGTGGACTGGCGCTCGCGGCGGCTGGAGAAGGAAAAACGGATCCTCGCCCTGATGGTGGAGGACCGGACGTTCGAACTGCGTCAGAAACGGGATTACCTGGAGCGGATCGACACCATCGTCAAGACCATCAATTTCGAGGTGGATTTCGCCGACCTCCTGGCGTCGGTGCTGGAGCGGACCTTCGTGGTCCAGGGTATCCATCAGGCCTCGGTCCTGGTGTACGATCAGGCCAGCGACACCTTCCGCTTCCGCGCGGCGTTCGGGTACGATGTGCAGCGGTTGTCGCACATCCGGCTGCGGCCGGAGGAGATCCAGGAACGATACATCCTGGGCTCCCGCGAAGTTCTGCCGGATATCTACCTGGCCAAAAATGTCCGCCAACGCCCGCTGGGGCGGCAGCTGGAGCATCTCGGCGTGCCGGAGAGCATGCTGGTGCTCTGCATTCGCGGCGAGGACCGGGTGGTCGGCTATCTGGTCTTCGAGAACATGGAGGACGAACAGGCCTTCGACAACCAGAATATCCGCCTGCTGGAGGGACTGAAAGAGCATATCGCCGCGGCGTTCATCAAGAGCAAACTGCTGCTGGATCTGCAGACGGCCAATACCCGCCTGCAGGAGACCATGGAGCGGGCGGAACAGGCGCGGCGCACGGCCGAAGCCGCCAACAAGTCCAAGAGCGAATTCCTGGCCCGGATGAGCCATGAAATCCGGACGCCCATGAACTCCATCCTCGGGTTCGCCGAGATGATGCTGGACACCCCCCTCAACGAGGAGCAGCGCGAATACGCCCGCACCATCAACCAAAGCGGCGAGCTTCTCCTGACCCTCATCAACGATATCCTGGACTTTTCAAAGATCGAGGCCGGACATCTCACCTTCGAGGTGCTGGATTTCGATCCGGAGATCATCGCCTACGATGTCTGCGACCTGATGCAACCCCGCCTGGGGTCGAAGTCCGTGGAACTGATCTGCCGTATCGGCGATGATGTGCCGGGTTTTGTCCGGGGGGATCCTGGCCGCTTCCGGCAGGTGCTCATCAATCTTATGGGCAATGCCGTCAAGTTTACCGACCGGGGGGAGATCGAGCTTTCCCTGGACACGGCCGCCGAAGAGGACGGCCGCATCCGCCTCCATGTGGCGGTCCGTGACACGGGCATCGGCATTCCGGCCGACAAGTCGGACGCCATTTTCGAGGCCTTTCAGCAGGTGGACGGCTCCACCACCCGCCGCTATGGCGGCTCGGGATTGGGGCTGGCCATCTGCCAACAGATCGCCCGTCTCATGCACGGCAGCGTTTATGTCGAGAGCGAGCTGGGTCGCGGCAGCGTGTTCCATTTCCAGGCCTGGTTCCGGAAATCGGACAAACGCCGGCCCCGCCGGATCGCCCCGGAGATCCTGGCCGGGCGCAAGGTCCTGATCGTGGACGACAACCGCAACAACCTGGAGGTGCTGGCCCATGTCCTGGAGCGGGGCGGCATGCGGGTCACGGCCCTGGACGGCGGACAAACGGTGATCCCGACTCTCCAGCAGGCGCTGCAGGCAGGGGATCCCTACGCCGTTTGCATCCTGGACATCCAGATGCCGGAGCTCAGCGGCGACGAGGTGGCCCGCCGGATTCGCCGTCTCGAGCCTCCCCTGGGCCAGCTGCCGCTGCTGGCGTTCTCCTCGTCCACGGTGCGGCGTGTCGCGCTGTTCGAGGAGGTCGGCTTTGACGGCTATCTGCCCAAACCCATCCACCGCCGCAAGCTGCTGGCCATGCTCCAGCGGATTTTGGGCGAGTCGCGGCCGCGGACAGCGAACGAGCCTCGTCCGGCAATTCTGACCCAGCACTCCCTGCTGACGGACAGCGGCAAGTCCGTTTCCATTCTGCTGGCCGAAGACAACCTGATGAACCAGCGCCTGGCCGTGCGGATGATGGAAAAGGCCGGCTACCATCTGGAGGTGGCCGCGAACGGCCGGGAAGCGGTGGATAAATACCTGGCCGACCCCGACGGCTATGACATGATCTTTATGGATGTCCAGATGCCGGAAATGGACGGCAAAGCGGCCACCCGGGCCATTCGCGCCCGGGGGTACCCGCAGGTGCCCATCATCGCCATGACCGCCGAATCCATGAAGGGCGACCGTGAAAAATGCCTGGCCGCCGGAATGAACGACTACATCTCCAAGCCCATCAAGCGGGCCACGGTGTTCCAGATGATCAGAAAATGGTCGGGCTATGGCGGCGGCGACAAAGAGGAAGACCCGGAAAGCCCTCCGCGAGGTTGAGGGGCACGTCTATTTCAGGGCGTTCTGGGCCATGTTCTCCTCGATGAGTGTGACCCATTCCCGCTCTTCCAGCCGCTTCTTTTCCCGGAGGGTGAGCCGGAAGCTGTCCCATTGCGCATTGTTGGCATGGGCGATCTCAAGGTTCACCAGATAGAGCCCGTCCCGCGCCAGCCAGAGGTAGCCGCCCTGGCCGGCCAGCCCCGGACCGTCGATGGCGAACTTCAGGCACGGCGTATCGGAATGACTTTCTTCGCCGATGAAACGGATGGTGGCTTCGCCTTTGTATTCCAGATAGGCCTGGTTGTTCCGGACGGCCGGATCCACCAGGCTGACGGAGAACGGCTGCCGCGGATCGACGAGATGGGGGAAGGTGACCACGAGGCTCATGAGATCGAAGCTGTAGACATGGAAGGGAATCCGCCCGATGGTGACCTCCGAGCCGATGACGCCGTAGGGGGGCATATCCAGGCGGGCCACCCGGCGGGGGTGGTCGTATTGCAGATCGGCCACAAAGGTGGCGCTGCCGTTGGGATCCAGCAGGCGGGACTGGAGATGGGTGGCGGAGAACGTTTGCCAGTCCAGCCGGGCGATGACATAGCCGGCCTTGTAGGGACCGGGCCGGTATTTGAACGATTCCAGCCGGTCGGCCGTCGCCTGGAAAACATAGAGATGTTCCGGGTTGCTGCCGTCCCGGTTGCTTTTGATGTAGTGGTACATCCAGCCGGGCCGCACCTGGTCCTCCCGGAACCGGAAACGGTCGAGGGAGGATTCGGCGGCCATGGCGGCAAGGATGCCCAGGCTGAGCAGCGGGCCGACAATGATCTTTTTCATCACGCCATTCACTCCGGCAAGTTTTGGCAAGCGGACGGTGGACCGATGCTTTTGGGAAGGTCCCGGGCGGCTCGGGGGTCAGCCCTGGACCAGTTTTTCCGCATCGGGGCGCGGACGGTTGCGGGCCATGTCCCAATAGGGCGACAGTCGACGAAGATTGCTGACGATATCCGGAAATACCTCGATGATGCGGTCGATGTCCTCGTCCGTGTTGTAGCGGCTGAAACTGAAGCGGATGGAACCGTGCACCGCCGTAAACGGCACTTTCATGGCCCGCAGCACATGCGAGGGCTCCAGCGAGCCGGAGGTGCAGGCCGAGCCGCTGGAGGCGCAGATGCCGTGGGAACTCAGCTGGTACAGCATCCCCTCGCCCTCCACGAAGTGAATGGACATATTGGAGGTGTTGGACAGACGCTCGGCATTCCGGCCGTTGATCTGGAAATAGGGGATCTTCTCCTCCATGGCGGCTTCGAGGCGGTCGCGCAGCCGGCGGATATGGGCCTCGTCCTCGTCATGCCGTTCGTATGCCAGGTTCAGGGCGGCGGCCATACCCACGATGAAGGCCACGTTTTCGGTGCCGGCGCGGCGGCCGGACTCCTGGTGGCCGCCGATCATGAACGGCTTGCAGCGCGTGCCCCGGCGGATGAAAAGGCCGCCGATCCCCTTGGGAGCATGGAATTTATGGCCGGAGAAGGATACCAGGTCCACGTGGCGGTATTCGCCGGCCAGGTCCATGGACAGTTTGCCCACGGTCTGGGTGGCATCGGTGTGGAAAACGATGGACGGATCCGTCTCCTTGGTCAGGCGGGCGAGCTGTTCGACCGGAAAAATGACGCCGGTCTCGTTGTTGGCGTGCATGATGGTCACCAGCGCCGTCCGCGGACTGAGGGCCCGGATGAAGTCGCCGACGTCCAGTTTGCCGTCGTTGTCCACCGGCAGGAACGTGACCTCATAGCCGCCGCGCTGCAGATTCTTGCATACCTCCAGGACGGCCGGATGCTCCACCGCCGTGGTGATGATATGGCGGCGTTCGGGGTTGGCTTTCAGCACGCCGTGGATGGCGGTATTGTTGCTTTCGGTGGCGCAGGAGGTGATGAGGATCTGTTTGGGATCGATGTCGCCGAAAGGGGCGGCAATGTCCCGCCGGGCCCTGGCCAGGGCGTCGGCCGCCTCGTGGGCCGGATCATACATGGAACTCGGGTTGAAGTACGTCTCCCGCAGGAAAGGAAGCATCGTTTCCACCACTTCGGGAGCGACGCGGGTTGTGGCGTTGTTGTCGGCGTAAATGACTTTCGAACTCATGCCCTTCCTCACTCAGACCTGGATAACCTTGACGCGTTCGTCCACCATCTCCTTGAGGGTTTTCTCCACCATCATCTTCATGGTCATCTTGGCGCCGGCGCAGCCGGCACAGGCTCCCACCAGCCGGCAGTAGACGAGGGCGTCCTTGATGTCGACGATCTCGATGTCGCCGCCGTCCTGGCGCAGCATGGGGCGGATATAGTCATCCATGGCTTTTTCGATTTTTTTGGCGAACTGGTAGGGGGAGATGTCTGCCATACTCTTCTCATGCGCATCCTCGCGGACGCCCATGTCGCTTCCGGACTCGGCCGGCTCCTTGCGGCCCCAGATTTCATCCAGCAGGTCCTGCAATCCGCCCGGGGTATGGTGGCACGACATGCAGGCCCCCCCCGCCTTGACGGCGTGGGTGATCTCGGGGATGGTTTTGAGGCCCAGCTCCCGGATCTTGCGCCGCAGATACGGTTCGCTGATGGAGAAACACTTGCATACGATACGGCCTTCTTCCTGGTCTTCGGTGTGCATTTCCACGCCCTGGGCTTTCAGGTCCACGCCGCGTTTCTGGGCCCAGTTGAATACTGCGGCCTCCAGGGCCTCGGCACCCATCACCGAGCAGTGAATTTTCTGTTCCGGCAGGCCTTCGAGATAATCGACGATGTCCTGGTTGGTGATTTTCAGGGCGTCCAGAGGCGTGTACTGGCCGTTCTCGATGAGGGCGCACAGGGCTTCCGAAGCGGCGATGGCTGACGTGCAGCCGAAGGTCAGGTAGCGGGCCTCGGTGATGATATCCTGGGTGGGGTCCGATGGATGGCGCTGGACGCGGAAAGTGAACCGCATGGAATCCCCGCAGGCGATGGAGCCGTGTTCGCCGAAGCCGTCGGGGTCCTCGAGCTCGCCCATGTGCGTGCCGGGTTTCCCCTGGACCGCATCCATGAACAGCTTGGTGGTCTTCTGGCTGTATTCCCAGGCCATGATATCCTCCGTTACGGCGAGCCCGTGCAGGGAGCTCGTGTGTTTAGATTGTAAATACGGTGTGCTGATTCACGGCATGTCGTCGTTACACCGTCATCCCGGGCGGTCGTCCGACCGACAAGAGAGAATACCATAAAAACGGTCCGCAATACCATGAAAGATTGCAGGTCTGCGGGTCCTGTTGTGGCGCGCGGCCGGGGCACCGCCAGGCACGGCAGATGCCCGGTCCGGGGCTTTCCGGATCCCGGCGCCGGAAGGTTGTTGATTTCACCCGGGCCAGCGGCTAGAATAGTTTTTCTTGACGAAACCGAACATGGAGGAGGCAAGGATGAACCTGGAACGCGTAATGGACTATATTGAGGCGAATGAGCAGTCCTTCGTCGATCAACTGGTGAATTTTCTGAAGATCCCCAGCATCAGCGCCCAGTCCAAGCATCGGCCGGACCTGGAGAAGGCTGCCGATTTCCTGGTCCGGGAATTCAACCGGTTGGGGCTCACGGTGGAAAAGATCAAAACCGATGGCAATCCGCTGGTCTATGCCGAAACCCCGCCGGATCCCTCCCGGCCGACCCTGCTGGTGTACGGGCATTATGACGTCCAGCCGGTGGACCCGCTGGAGCTGTGGAAGAATCCCCCCTTCGAGCCCAAGGTGGAGAACGGCGTCATCTATGCGCGGGGGAGCAGCGACGACAAGGGCCAGCTTTACGCCCACATCAAGGCGCTGGAAGCCTATCTGCGCACCGGCACGGAACTGCCCGCCAACGTCAAGTTCATCATCGAAGGGGAAGAGGAGTGCGGCGGGCACAACGTTTACACGTACACCGAGCAGAACGCCGACAAGCTGGCCTGCGATGCCGTCATCATCAGCGATACCACCATGTTCGACGCGGACACACCGGCCATCTGTTACAGCCTCAAGGGATTGTGTTTTATGGAGATCCGCGTCAAAGGCCCCGCCCAGGACCTTCACTCCGGCAGTTTCGGCGGCACGGTCCAGAATCCGGGCAATGCCGTGGCCACCATCGTCGCCAGACTGAAAAATTCCCGGGGTCAGGTGAAGATTCCCGGTTTTTACGACGATGTGCTCGACCTGGACCAATCGGAGCGTGACGCCTTCGCTTCCCTGAACTACAGTGACCGTGTCCTGCGCCAGGAGACGGGCGCACCCCGCGCCTGGGGCGAGGCCGGCTATACCACCCTGGAGCGCATGTGGGCCCGGCCCACCTGCGACGTCAACGGCATCTGGGGCGGCTACTCCGGCGAAGGGGCCAAGACCATCATCCCGGCCTCGGCCGGCGCCAAGGTCAGCATGCGCCTGGTGCCCAACCAGAAACCGGCTGAGATCGCCGCCGCTTTCGAGAAATATGTGCGCCGGATCGCGCCCAGGGGAGTGGCGGTGGAGGTGCTGAACCTGCACAACGCCAATCCGGTGCTGGTGCCGCGGGATTCAGCCATGATGCAGGCCGGCATGCGGGCCCTGGAGAAAGGATTCAACCGGAAACCGGTGTTCATCCGGGAGGGCGGTTCCATCCCCATCGTGGGGACCTTCCAGAAGGCTCTCCGGGCGCCGGTGCTGCTCCTGGGGCTGGGATTGTCCACCGACAACATCCATTCCCCCAACGAGAAGTTTCATGTCTCGAACTTCGTCAACGGCATCCGGACCGCCGCCCACCTGCTGGTGGAAGCGTCGAAATAGCCGAACCCTTGACGCGGATATTCTGACGGCCATTGTCCCGTCCGCGGGCCGGTGGCCGTTTTTGTTAGGGCGGCCGGCCAGACGTCCGCGGCCGGCAAACACGTGCCGATCAAGAGGAAAAGTGTGATGGGTTTCGATCCGCTGGACTGGACACGACTGGAATGCGAAGGGATGCCCATCTACGTCCAGCCGGACGATCCGCAGTGGTTCGTCCCCAACCGGCGCGGCGACGAGATCCTGCAGGCTCTCCAGGCAGGACAGCCGGCGCCCGATTCCCCGGACGGCCGGCTCTTTCTGGCGCGGCTGCCCGCTTCCCTGGGCGCAGCCTATCCCGGCCGCGGGGAGCTTCTTTCCCTGACCGGCCTGCGGGAACTGTGGTTCCACCTGACCGACCGTTGCAATATGGCCTGCCGGCACTGCATGTTCTGTTCGGGCCCTGACGCCGGGGTTCAGCTGCCGGCGGCCAGGTTGCTGGACGTGGCCCGGGAGGCCCGCGACCTCGGGGTGCGGGTGTTCGTCCTGACCGGCGGCGAGCCGTTCGTGCATCCCGACATCGTCCCCGTCATCGACGGCCTGCTGGCCCTGGAGGGTCATGTGGTGGTGTTGACCAACGCCACGCGGGTGCGGACGGCGGCCGACGCCGCCGGTTGGCCGCGGGACCGCCTCCATTTTCAGGTCAGTGTGGACGGACGGGCGCCGCAGCACGACGCCCTGCGCGGGGCCGGCGCCTACGACCGGATGCTGGCGGAGCTGGAGGGGTTGCGGGGGGCCGGGTATCCGTTCTCCCTGGCCATGACGGTGACCCGCCCCAACGTGGCCGATATGCCGGCCGTGGTGGATCTGGCCGCCACCACGGGCGCGGCCAATGTCCATTACCTGTGGGTTTTGGGGCGGGGCAGAGCGCAAGGCGACGACCGTCCCTCCGCGGCGGAGCTGTTCGACGGACTGCGCGCCGCCGCGGACCGGGCCGCCGGCGCCGGCGTCGCCATCGACAATCTGGACGTGTTGCGCACCCAGGTGTTTCCCCCGCCTGGCACCCGCCACGACGGCAGCACGGCCGGCTGGGAGTCCCTGGCCGTGGGGCCGGACGGGCGGCTGTATCCCACGGCGGCCCTGGTGGGGCTGCCGGAGGTAGCCACCGACCTGACGGACGGCCTGGCCCGGGCCTGGCGGTCCGGCCCGGTGCTGGAGAGAATGCGCCAACAGACGGTGCGTGATCTGCCCCATCCGCTGCGCTATCTCCTCGGCGGCGGTGATCCGGACCACAGCTACCTGGCCGGCGGCACATTCTTGGGCGCCGATCCCTATCTGGAGCTCTACGAGCGGACGGTGTTGTGGCTCATCGCCCGGCGGGCGGCGGCGGAGCCGGATGACGGGCCGGCCGCTTTGCGCCTGAAGATGGGGGACGTCCTCGAGTCGTGCGGACCTCACGGCGCCGTGGCGCTGACGCACCCCAACTGCCTGCTGGCCCTGGCCGAAACGGATGGCCGCTCGGCGGTCAAGTCCTATTATCGGGCCGCCGTGGCCGATCCCCGGCGCGACATCCTCAATCCCGTCCGGTATGACGAAGCGCTGCTGGCCCACGTGCCGGTGGAATCGCGGGTGAGGAGTTACGGTTGTGGCAGTCCGGTGCTGGACGCCGGGCTCCGGGCCGGGGAGCGGGTGCTGGACCTGGGCAGCGGCAGCGGGGTGGAATGCTTTATCGCGGCCCGGCTGGTGGGTGCCGGCGGGATGGTCACCGGAGTGGACATGCTCGAGCCGATGCTGGATCTGGCCCGCCGGGGGGTGCCCGGCGTGGCGGCGAACCTGGGCTATGAAAACGTCGCCTTCCGCCGCGGCTACCTCGAGTCGCTGCCGCTGGCGGACGAATCCGTCGACGTGGTCCTGTCCAACTGCGTTATCAACCTGTCCGCCGACAAGCGGCGAACCTTTGCCGAGGCCTTTCGGGTGCTGCGCCCCGGCGGCCGGCTGGTGGTGGCCGACGTGGTGACGGATACGGATCCGGATCCGGCCATCCGCAATGATGAAATCCTGCGCGGGGAGTGCATCGCCGGCGCGCTGACGCGGCGGGATCTGTTCGGGCTGCTGGCCGAAACCGGCTTTCGCGCCCTGCGCCTGATCCGCCAGTTCCCGTACCGTCAGGTCAACGGCCACCCGTTCCATTCGCTGACCTACACCGCCGTAAAGCCGGCGCCGGCCCAAGATGCCCGCGCGGTCTATCCCGGGCCGTTCGCGGCCGTCCTGACCCATGAGGGCCAGCTGATCCCGGCCGGAGTGACGGCGTCTGTGCCCGGGGCCTATCTGGCCGACGCCGGCGGGGCCCTGTGGGAAGTCGCCCCGGACGATACCCTCGCCCATCTGGATATGGGCGGGAATGCCGGCTGCTGTTCGGCAGTCGGGGCACCGGCGGCCGGATGGGCGGATGGTCCGTCCGCCGCCGGCGGTGGGTGCTGCGGCAACGGGCCGTCATCCTCCGTCGCCATGACCGCCGCCTCCACAGAACGACAGCCCATCGCCGCCGGCGCGGGACAGGCGGCGCCGGATTTCGGGGAACGGCATACGGCCGACTGCATGGTCTGCGGCCAGCCCCTGGTCTATACGGCCACGGAGCAGGCGGCGGCGTGCGCCTTTTGCCGGCAGCCGGCCATGACGGGCACCCTCTGCGCGGCGGGGCACTACGTCTGCGACCATTGCCACGGGGCGGAGATGGCGGCGGTGCTGGAGCGCATCTGCCTGACCACCTCCGAGACGGACATGATCGCCCTGCTGGGCGCCATCCGGCGGCACCCCCGCCTGCCCCTTCACGGCCCGGAACACCATGTCATGATCCCCGGCATCATCCTGGCCACCTACCGCAACCTGGGCGGCGACGTTTCCGCCGCCCGCCTGCGCACGGCCATGCGCCGCGGGGCGCAGATCCCCGGCGGCTACTGCGCCTTCGCCGGGACCTGCGGCGCCGCCGCGGGGGTGGGCATCGCCTTTGCCGTCCTGCGGGAAGGGACCCCCGTGAAAGCCGAAGAAAGACGCATGGCCATGACCGTCACTGGGGCGGTCCTGGAGCGGCTGACCCGGTTCAGCGCCGCCCGCTGCTGCCAGCGCGACAGCTGGCTGGCCCTGCGGGCGGCGGCCGAGCTGTCGGCGCACTACCTGCCGCGGCGGCTGCGGGCCGAAGCGCCGCTGGTGTGCGAACAAATGGCTCTGAATCGGGAATGTCTGGGCGCGGAATGTCCCCTGGCGCCCGGCGGTGGGCCGTCCTCAATGGCGGACGCGGATTGATAAATCCACGAGAATAAAGCTCCCCCCTGTTCTGTTTTCAGAAATTCGACGCACCGGGCAAACTTCTGACACAAAATTGTGATATAATTAAAAGTTTACGCTGTTCAATGTCCATCACCGCTGTCCGCCGAAGACGGCAGCGGCGGAAGTGCCGGCGGCCCCGGGGGTTACTGACGGCGGAGCTCGAGCTGGCGGGTCAGCCGCAGGGCCAGCGCGTCGAAGCTCCGGCCCAGGTCGGCCAGGGGGGACAGGTTCAGGCGGATGTAATTGAGGGGCAGCAGCAGGCCGGCCAGGCGAATGCGGAACTTGAAGCGCAGGGTCATGGCGGCGACCTGGTCACGGGACGCTTGGGCGGCGGTCTCGAGGGCCAGGACATGATGCAGGGTGGACAGGCGGTTGAAGTCTGCCAGCATGAGTTTGAGGTAGGCCCGGGCCAGGTGGATCCGCCGTCGCTTCAGCGTCCGGGCGGCTCCGGGCAGGTGGACCTCATGGCGCAGCCAGTGGTAATCGTCGTCCCGGAAAAGGGCCGACAGGTGATGGATGGTGGCCAGATGCTCGGTGAAGGTCTCCAGCAACTGCTCCGGCGTCACCTGGGCGTCGGCCAGCGTTTGCCTGATGTCGCGCAGGTCACGGCGTCCGCGCAGGGCCAGGGCCGAGAGCAAGGCCAGGATGAACACCACGGCGACGATAATGATGGTTTCGATCATGATCGACTCCCTTATTTGAAAAAACTATTATCTATGAAAAGTTATTCATTGTCCACAGATTGCGGACGGGTCTTGGGTCGGGACCAGAAGGGGAACAGCTTGCCCAGGATGTTGGCGGACAACTGGTCGAGGGTCTCCATGCGGGTGACCAGGTCATCTTTGACATCAACATACACGGGATGCTTATAGCTTATAGATTCTTCCTCTCGGACAAATGCGGCGATTAGCCAAAAAGAGAGAGGTAATAAATAGCTAAACTTGTAGATGGCGGCCCAGTACTGACTTAGCACCTCGTAGTGCTTTGATAACAGAAAAAAATTCAAACACTGAGTAAGACTGTATATTAAAAACCCCAATAGGATGAATAGGTATGTTCTTTCAACTCTGATGCCGCAAATCTTCATGCAAATCAGAATAAGAGTGGAAATTGTGGCCATCAACAAAAATGCCCATTCGCCAAAATGAATGCCGATATTGTAGAAAAACGAAGATGAAATATTGAAAGAAAACAAATATAGCAACATAATTAAAATAATAATTCCATAGAACAATACGTCCATGATAGCTTTAAGAGCAGAATATCCTTTTAAAAAGAGTTTATATAATCCGAATATTACAAAAATCTTGAGAATGTGGTGACCAAAAATTGAAACCCACATGATAGTTGTATAAGTACTATCATGATATCCCCAACCCAGTTGTTTGGATAAGTACCCAAAAATGTCAGTTGCGTATACACCTATGAAGTAATACATAAAAAAGTAGTACTTTATATAGTACTTCTTATAAATAAAAATAATAATGATGACAGCTGATAAGATAATTCCGATTCTTGTAAGTAAATCCCACATAACACACTAGGAGGGGCGCAATTTATGCGCCCCATTGAATATTTTTAGATTGGAACGTAAAGTTAACCTTTGGTTGGTGGGGGAGGGGGAGGTGGTGGTGGGTCATACATTCCATCTTTTGTTAACCCAGAGGTATTTGAATTCTCAATGCCAAGACGGGTGTTCTCTTCAACTGAACCGTAGAAAAGAACACTTCCAATACTTAGACTGCAGATCAATACTAATGTGAGAAATGAATGTAGCATAGGTCTGACCTCCTGTAAATGTGTTACAGGGGCCAGTGTAGATCCGGTGGGTGATTTTTTTTCGGGGAGGCATCATAATTTCGGTTTTCCGAACGGCGAGGAACCGATTGCATTCGGCCGGCGGTTGGCCTAGAATAAGGTCACCCGCTCCGACAGGAAGACCGCATGACCGAATCACCCGCCACCGCCGATTTTGAACAGCGCGTCCGTCAGGTGTGCCAGGACTTTACGGCCACCAGCCTGGCCTCGCTACCCGATGTCTTCAGCCGGCTGGCCTTCCTCGCCTCGCTGCGGGATTATGCCACGGGGAGCTACGTCCACTGGGGTCTCAGTCAAACCTATGGCGAAGATGTGGCCCAGCGGGCGCTGCAACGGCTTCATCATCAGCTCTTTCGGGAGGCCGGCGCCCTGCCGCTACCCGAATTGAGCCGCCAGGTGCAAGGTTTTCTGGCTCAGCGGGTCGAGGGGGGGAAGACGCTCATTGAGAGCTGGCAGCGTGATTTCGCCTACAATCTCCTGGTGCCCCCGGCCGTTTCCCATCTGGAACTGGAGAACTTCCGCATCAATTTCGAGGCAGTGCTGGCGGTGCTCATCCGGGATGATCCGTCATGAACGGCTGCCAGTAGCCCACCGCCTGCCCCATCACCGCCGCGTCCCGCTCCAGCCGGTACCGCTCGGCCGAACGTTGCGCCAGGGCGTGGGGGAGCAGGACGATGTCCCGATTTTCCACCACACACCAGCAGCAGCGGTAGCCGTCGGGGGTGGTCACCAGATAGACGGGACGCTCCAGCTCATGGCGCCAGGTGCCGGACAGCACCCGGGTCCGGCGCGTGTCGACCTTGACGATGGCGCCGGGCTTGAAAATGGGATAGAGCAGGTTGTCCTGCTCTCCGATGTAAGCGAAGACGAACCGTTCGAAATCCAGTTCCTTGAAGAATTCCCACGGCAGGGTGGCCCATTCCTGGATCATGCGGTTGAGGACCGATGTCTGGTCGCGGGTGAACACCGGATCGAAGCGGAAGGGGACCTCCAGCTGGCGCTGGGGATCGAGGAAATCCACCAGGCGGGTCCGGCTCACCGCCGGCCGGCAGTCGCTGTACTCCTCCTCGTGATACACATCGAAATTCAGGGCATGGAGGATTTCCCGGATGGAGATGTTGTAGATGATGGAGAGGGAGAATATCTTGAAGACGCTGGGGATTTTGGAATGATTCTCCAGGTCCGAGATGACGCTGGCCGCCAGGGCATAGCGCGGATCCCGCAGCTTGCGGGCGATGCACCGGGCACTGGTCTCCACGTCGCGGATGGTCAGCCCCAACCGTCGACGGATATTCTTGATGGCCAGCCCGACGGGTCTGCGGTGCGAATTTCTCAAAAACGAACACCATAACTGACTGATTCATAAGTTATTTTAGGGAATTCGAACGGGAATTGCAAATAAAAACTTCGTGTTTCCGAATCAATCGGGCCGCCCGAACAGCTGCGGGGCAGGCCGGCTGCCGGCACAGGGATGGAGGACCTCGGCGACGGCCTGAGCCAGCTCCGCCCGGGCCAGCGGCTTGATCAATACCCGGTCGGGGTCCAGGGAACGGGCCCGCCGGGATGGAAAGCGTTCGCTGAAACCGGTGCACAAAATCACGGGCACGTCGCGGCGGATCCGGTGCAGGCGCCGAATCAGCTCCACACCGTTCAGATGGGGCATGGCGTAATCGGTGATCACCAGGTCATACCCGCGCGGCGACCGGCGGAACATCTGCAGCGCCTGCCGTCCGTCCGGAGCCGTGTCCACGGTATAGCCGAGCCCTTGCAGGGTCATGCGGCTGACGGCCCGCAACTGTTCCTCGTCTTCCACCAGCAAAATGCAGCCCGCGCCGGCCGGACACTCGCCGTCGGGCACCGGCACCGGTTCCGGGGCCAACGGATAGAGGGGCAAGTCCACCACGAAGGTGGATCCCTCGCCCGGGCTGGAAAACACCTGGATCCGCCCGTTGTATCCCTCCACGATGCCCCGGACCACCGACAAGCCGAGTCCGGTCCCCTCCCCGTTCTGCTTGGTGGTGAAGAAGGGTTCGAAGATGCGTTCCCGGATTTCCGGTCCCATGCCATGGCCCGTGTCGCTCACCGCCAGGCGGACGTGGCGCGCCCGGGCGGCGCCCTCGTCGGATACGGCTACGCCGCCGGGCCGGCACTCATGCAGCTCCACCTTCAGGATCCCCTTGTCGGCCATGGCGTGGGCGGCATTGGTGACCAGATTGAGCAGGATCTGGTGAATATGGGTCGGGTCGGCCATCACCAGGTAAGGCGCGGAGCTGATGTATTCCTGGATCCGGATGGTGGCCGGCAGGGAGGAGCGGATCAGCTTGAGGGCATCCTGGACCACGGCGCCCATGCGCAACGGTTGCGGTTCATCCTCCTGCCGGCGGCTGAACAGCAGGATCTGGCGGATGAGGTCGCGCGCCCGGCGGGAAGCGGCCAGCACCTGCTCCAGGTGCTCCCGGGTGGTTGTGTTTTCAGACGCATCCAGAAGGGCCAGTTCGGTATACCCGAGGATCATGCCCAGGATGTTGTTGAAATCATGGGCGATGCCGCCGGCCATGGTCCCCAGAGCTTCCAGTTTCTGTGCCTGGCGGAGCTGCCGCTCCAGCCGAAGTCCGCCGGACAGGTCGCGACAGACGCCCAGAAACCGGGTTCCGTCATCGCGGTCGCCGAACAGGGGGATGAGTTCCAGTTCCAGATCGGTGGTGTTCTGGCGCCGGTTGAGGGAGCGGAGCGTGCCGTGCCAGGGCCGGCCGTCGGCCAGGCTCGCCGCCAGGCTTTGGTCCGGATCCAGCCATTGGCGTCGCTGCATCAGGGTGGCCAAGGACTGGCCGACAAGTTCGTCCCGGCTGGTCCGGCAGACCTTTTCCATGGCCGGATTGGCATACTGGAGGGTGCCATCGGCGGCGAGGATGAAAACGCATTCCTTGATCCGCTCCACGGCCTGGCGAAACAGGGCGGGAGCCGGATCCGGAAGGCATGATGGACCCGCCGTTTGTGTCATGGCGCCGGCCGGAAGGCTGGGGGGGCGGGAGAGAGTATCTTCACTGCCGGAAACGGTTTCCACGGTCAGGACCGTCACGCCGGCGATGGCCCCGGCCGGATCCCGCCGGGGCAAAAAGAAAAAGTGGACGTTTCGCTCCGGCGGCGGCATCGGCAGACGGACGGCGGCGCTGTTGCCCTGACCGTTCAGGGCGCGGCGGATCAGGATCCGGGGTTGATGGCGCCAGCCCAGGTCCGGCAGCAGCTCGGCCAGGCCGATGCCTGTCCGCAGGGGGCGATGGTTCAGGCTGGACATGAGCCGCTGGAACGGGCTGTTGAAGCTCACGAGACCTCCCGCCCGGTCCAGGCAGGCCCGGCCCAGACCGGCGGATTCATCGTCGGACAGCGGGGAAAGGTGTGGGGTGAAACCGGCTGGATTCATGAACGAAGCATGCCTTTCATTGGTGATGGGAACCCTCCGGACAACCGCCCCGAATGTCGGGAGCCGGTGCGAAAGGACGGGCGTCCGCCATCTCGTCCACCGGCCGGGACGACCTCAGGGGCCAGAGAGGGGCAGCCGCCGCATGATAAAAGACGACCAACGGCATCCATTTATTTATACTCGCAATTTCACTGTATGGCGCGGCCGACGGTGCGAATTTCTGAAAAGAGAATATCCGGACAGGTGGTTGTGCGTTTAAGTGCATTGATATCAACAGATACAAAATCAGGGGTCGTAGCGGGGGAAATTCCCGGCGATGTCCGGCCTCGCATTGAACAGGAGTTTGGAAGAGTTAAAACATTGATATATATGAGGAAAAGAGGCGAACGTTTTGTTCGGTTTTCAGAAATTCACCAGGGGGAGCAGCGGACGGTCATCCATTGGCCGGTCGATCTCGCCTATCCGGCGGCCGAAACGCCGCCGGCCGCCGGACAGGCTTCATCGGTCAGAGGGGGAGAGAAACGAGATTGCCGCTGAGATAATCAATCAGAATACCCAGATCGCCCGCCGTGACCTGTGTGTCGACGTTGAGGTCGACCTGCTCGAAACGAGCGGCCAGGGCGGTGGTGTTGCCGGCCAGATAGTGGGCCAGCAGCAGCATGTCGGCGCTGTCGACCACGCCGTCGCCGTTGAGGTCGCCGTACAGGACCCATTTGGCCGTCGTCATGGCCGCGGGCACGATCCCCTCCACCGCGGCGCCGGAGCCGTCGAGGCCGTGGTTGTGCTCCCACAGTTGCCAGATGGTGTTACCCCAGGGCCGCAACTGGCTGAAAAAGGGATCCGTCTGCACGATGTAGGCGCTGGGCTCGCCCGAGGGCGTGGGGCTGGGCAGGGTCTGCACCGTGCCGTTGATTTCGTCGCGCAGAAATTCCACATACTCGCGGGACGTGCCCTGGTAGTAGACGGTGATCTCGATGACGCCCGCCGTGGCCGGAAGGCCCAGGGGCAGCCCGGCGGAGCTGATCTCGTCGTAGCCGCCGGCGTATTCGGCCGCCGTGAAATACCCGGGGTCCTTGACACCATGCCAGACCGGCTCGGCCAGCCGGGCCGGAGCGGAGACGATGTCGAAACCGCGGGGCGGGATGCGGTTGTCCTTGTAACGCTCGTGGCTCAGGGCGAAGTGGAAGCTGTGATCCGTGCCGGTGACGTCGGTCATGTGGCACTCGTAGACGAGTTCATCGATGTAGGCCTCATCCGGGCCGAGGGCCGGCGAGGAGGGGTGGCTGAGACCCTTCATCGTTCCGGCGGTGTAGTCGTAGGGATTGATCTCGTACACCAGGGCCCCCTGGTGGTATGCCTTGATGTTGACGAACATGCGGCGGCCTTCGGTAAAACCGCTGATGAGCTTGTGCCCGGTGTTGTTCTGCAGGCGGAAGAGGAGATCGCCCGTCGGCGGATCGTACTGCAGGTTGGTGATGCTGCCGGCCATCTGAAGCTGGGCGCGGGCCCGGTTGGAGGCGTCCAGCAATTCATCACTGAAGGCGATGGGGCTGAGCCCGTCGTTGAGGTTGAGGGTGATGTTGGCGGGTCCCTGGCTCAGCAGATCAAAATTGGTCTGGTCGAAAATGGGGTTGTCGTCGTTCAGGGTGGCCAGGATGTAGGTCATCCACATATTGCCGCCGGTCAGGTCATGCTGGGGCAGGCCGGAATGGGGGTGCTCCACGCTCTGGTCAGGGCGGACCAGGGCACCGGCTTCCTCGCACCCCCGCCCGGTCACGTCGGGCATGTGGCAGTCCTGGCATTTGGCCGCCCAGGTGATGCCGGGCGCGCCCTGGGCCAGAAATTCGGGGTTGGTGGCCGCGCCGCCCGGGGCACCGTAAGCGGAAAGCATGAACTCGGAGAAGGTCCGCTCCACGTGCGAAAAATTGAAGGCCGAGTACTGCTCGGTGATCAGGTCCAGGCCGCCCGACTGGTCGGGCAGGCAGTCGATGTTCAGGTTGAAGGCGGCATTGACCTCCTCGCAGTAGTTGCCGAACAGCGGATTGGACACGTCATGGCAGGTGGAGCAGAAGTACTTGGACTTGTGGTAGCGGCTGTACAATACCTCATGGGCGGGGGCCGGATTGAGGTAGTCGGCGAACGGACCGCGCTTCCGGAAATTCGGTTCCACGAAGTATTGCCCGGCGGCGTTTTCCATATAGGTGAAATAGCGGGGCAGGGTGATGGTGAAGAAAGGGTCGCCGGTGAACAGGAAAATGCCCTCGGACAGCAGGTAATCCACGGCCAGGGTATTGTCCGCCCGCAGCTGGGACAGGGTCCCGCTGCCGGGGCCGGTGTTGCCCGCCTCGTCCCAGTAGCCGGACCAGTTGTTCCCCTCCCGGGCGCCGTTGTAGGTGGTCTCGAAGAAGGGATTCCACAGGCGATGGCAGGCGTCGCAGTGCACGCCGTCATAATCCGAGCCGGTCATGGCCGAGGCATTGGGCGGGTCTGAGCGCCCGCCGAGCCAGCCTTCGGGGAAGTGACAGCGCAGGCAGATATCGGCAGCGTTGGGATTGCCCAGCGCCCAGATGGAATCCTGGATGGCCACGGTGAAGGTGGCGAAAAAGATTGGATCCCGGGCCGCCTGGGCCATCATGGAGCCGGCCCAGGTGGAACCCGGATCCAGGCCGGGCGCGTAATTGTAGTGGCAGTTGATGCAGAAGCTGGGCGGCTCCAGGTTGATGTTCTGGGCCGGCTGGGAACCGGGCATCCGGACCACCGGATCGTCTTCCACCACCATGGGCGTCCAGGCATAGCCGGTCGCCGCCAGGGCAAAGAAAATGGCCAGGCTGACCGGGAATCCCCGGCGGTTTTTGGTTGCTGAATTCATGATGCCCCCTCGCGGATTCGTAATATTTTGGAAAAATCAATTTAAATTGTAAACTATAGAATTCTAGATTGCAAGTATAGATTTCCCCTTGGCGGCATATTCTGCGCCGTCACCGTCCAACAAGGCGCCGGGAAAGCGCCGGCCGATACCGCGATGAATCTACGACATCCCCTTGATAATCAGAATGTTGACGAACGACAGGACATGGTATACAGTAAAGACAGGGTGCGCCGGGTTTCAGGCCAGCCGCGCCGGGAAGGATGGATATGCAAAAAGAAGTATTGGTCCCCATTGCTGACGGGACCGAGGAGCTGGAAGCCGTCACCCTCATCGACGTGCTGCGGCGGGCCGGCGCCCGGGTCACGGTGGCCTCGGTGGGGGAGCGCCAGGTCACGGCCTCACGCGGCGTGAAACTGGTGGCCGATTGCCTGATGGGGGAGTGTCTCCGGCAGCGGTACGACCTCATCGCCTTGCCGGGCGGCATGCCCGGGGCGGAGCATCTGCGCGACAGCGAACCGTTGCGGGAGCTCCTCGAGCGCCAGGCGCGGGAGGAGCGCTGGCTGGCGGCCATCTGCGCCGCGCCGGCGGTGGTGCTGGCCCATCACGGCCTGTTGGGGGCACGGCGGGCCACCGGCCATCCGGCCTTCGTGGATTCGTTGCCCGACCGGTCGGCGGTGGACGAGCGGGTGGTGGTGGACGGCCACCTCATCACCAGCCGCGGACCGGGCACGGCCCTGGAGTTCGCTCTCCGGCTGGTGGTGGTGCTCTACGGCCGCGAGCATGCCGAAAGCGTCGCCCTGCCCATGGTGCCGGCGCCGGGCACCCTGTGAGGGGAGCGGCCGGGCGACCCGGGAAGGGAGAGTGGTGTATGAAGGTGACCGTCTGTGAACTGGTCGATGGGACGGAGCGCTTCCGGCAGGATTGGGACGCGCTGGTAGACCACGTGCGCCGGGAAGCCAGTGACCTGGTCCTGCTGCCCGAAATGCCTTTCTCGCCCTGGTTCGCCGCGGTGCGTTCGCCCGACGACGCCGTCTGGACGGCGGCGGTGCGCGCCCACGAGGCCTGGCTGGATCGCCTGCCGGCACTGGCGCCGGCGGTGGTGTGCGGAACGCGGCCCGTGGAGCGCTCCGGCCGGCGGCTCAACGAAGGCTTTCTCTGGAGTCAACGGCAGGGCTATGTGCCGCTCCATCACAAGTATTATCTGCCCGATGAGGCCGATTTTTGGGAAGCGTCCTGGTACGGCCGGGGAGACGGCGAATTCACGCCCGGTGACGCTGGCGGGATCCGGGCGGGTCTGCTCATTTGCACCGAGATGTGGTTCGCCGAGCGGGCGCGGGCCTACGGCCGGCAGGGTGTCCAGTTGTTGCTGTGTCCGCGTGCCACGCCCGGATCGTCGCGGGACAAGTGGTTGGCCGGCGGCCGGACGGCGGCAGTGGTGTCGGGCGCCTGGTGCCTCTCCTCCAACCGGGGCGGTGTTGATGAGCGGGGGTTGTCCTGGGCGGGCGGCGGCTGGATCATCGAGCCCGGGGAAGGGGACGTCCTGGCGTTGACGAGCCGTCAAGTGCCGTTCGTCACCCTGGCCATCGACCCGCGGCGGGCCGACGACGCCAAGAAAACCTACCCGCGCTACGTCCCCGAATAGGGCGGCCGGAGTCCTCTCAACAACGGGGCTATTCCACCGGCCAGTCCGCCTTGCGCTTCTCGATGAAGGCGGCGATCCCTTCCTTCGACTGCGGGTGCGAAAAAATCAGCCCGAACTTGTTGTACTCCATGTTGGCTACGGCCCAGGCCCCTTCGTCAGGGCACTGGTTGAGGAGTTCCTTGGCTTCGCGCACGGCATGGGGACTCACCTGGGCCATGGCCTGCGCCGTGGCCGTGACGGCCGCCAGCAGCTCCTCGGGCACCGCCACCTGGTTGGCCAGGCCGATGCGCAGGGCCTCGTCGGCGGTAATCATCTTCCCTGTGTAGACCAGCTCCCGGGCCATGGCCGTGCCCACCCGCTGGGTGAGGCGCTTGGTGCCGCCGAAGCCGGGAATCAGGCCGAGGGTGACCTCGGGCAGACCGAATTTCGCCTTGGCTGAGGCATAGATGAAATCGGCGCTGAGGGCCACTTCCAGGCCGCCCCCCAGGGCGAAACCGTTGACGGCGGCGATGACGGGCACCGGGTAGTACTGGATCAGGTTCATGACGCTGTTGCCCAGCATGGAGAAGGTTTTGGCCTGATTGGGCGACATGGTGCTCATGGCCTTGATGTCGGCGCCGGCGATGAAGGCCTTGCCCTCGCCGGTGAGGATCAGCGCCCGCAGGGATGCCTGTGGCGCGGGATCCGCCAGGAATTCCCGCATCTCCTGCAGCATGTCGGTGTTCAGGGCGTTCAGGGCGGCCGGATTGTTGAAGGTGAGGGTGCCGATCCCGTCCTGCTCGGTAAACATCAGATATTTCATGGGCAGACCTCCGGAAGGTTGAGTTTCATAAGCTGCACCGGTGTACCGCCCGGTCCGCACGTCGCCCGGCGGAACCGTGACGTTCTGTGGCACTCCCGGTGGGATTATTCGAGTTCCACCAGCAGGGTGTTCCCCTCCACTGAATCGTTTTCGCGCACCGCCAGACCGATCACCACCCCGTCCCGGGGGGCCTTGATCTCGTTCTGCATCTTCATGGCCTCCAGAATGAGCAGGCCCTGGCCTTCGGTGACTTCCTGCCCCGGTTCCACCAGGATCTTGATGATACGGCCGGGCATCTGGGTCCGGATGGCCTTGCGGCCCCCTTCGTCCATGGCCGAAGCGTAAAGGGCCTTTTTGCGCGGATCCATGACCTCCACGTCGAAGAACCGGTTGGACACGTTGACCTGGTAGCGGTTTTCCTGATCCACCAGGATGACGTCGAAACTGTTGTTGTCCATGAGCAGCACGTCATGGGAGGCGTCGGAGAAGATCAGCGCCACCGGATGGCTCTCCCCGTCGATGAGGACGTCGAAGTGATCCCCGTCGCGACGGACCTCCACCGCCATGATTTCATCTTTGATTCTGGCCTGAAATTTCATCGGTGATGAACCTCCCTCAATGTCTCATGGCGCGACGCCGGCCGGCCAGGCGCCACGGGGAAATCTTGTCGCTTTTGGGGCAGCCGCTCCCCGCCTGGTGCTCCTTGCGGTAGTAATGAATGGCCGAAGCGATGACGGCCAGTTTCTCCAGCTGCGCCAGGCTTTCTTCGCCCGGCAGGTCCAGGGGCACGTTCTCGAAGCTGCGGTCCAGAAAGGCCGTGTCGAAATTGCCGGCCCGAAAATCAGGATTGTGGAAAATCTTCAGGAAATAGGGGATGTTGGTCTTGATGCCGCCGATCTTGAATTCGCGCAGGGCGCGCAACATGCGGTCCATGGCCTCTTCCCGGGTGGGGGCGAAGGAAATGAGCTTGGAGATGAGGGGATCGTAGAATATGGTCACTTCCAGTCCCTCGTACATGCCGTTGTCGTTGCGAACACCGGGCCCCGACGGCTCGTGGAGGCTGATGATGCGTCCGGGGCAGGGGACGAAATTGTTGTCGGGATCTTCGGCATAGATCCTGCATTCGAAAGACCAGCCGTCCAGGGTGATATCCTCCTGTGCCAGCCACAGGGGCTCGCCGGCGGCGATACGGATCTGGGCCTTGACCAGGTCGATGCCGGTGGTCATCTCGGTGACGGGGTGCTCCACCTGCAGTCGGGTGTTCATCTCCAGGAAATAAAAATTCAGGTCCCGGTCCACCAGGAATTCCACGGTGCCGGCGTTGCGGTAGCCGACGGCCTGGGCCAGCCGGACAGCGGCCTCGCCCATGCGCCGGCGCAACCCGGGCGTCATGATGGGCGAGGGCGCCTCCTCCACCACTTTCTGGTGGCGGCGCTGCAGGGAGCATTCGCGTTCGCCCAGGTAGAGGCAGTGGCCGTGGTGGTCGGCCAGGATCTGGATCTCCACGTGGCGCGGCTTCTCGATGTATTTCTCGATGTACACCGTATCGATGCCGAAGGACGATTTGGCCTCGGAGCGGATGAGAGGAAAGAGTTCCCGGACCTCCCGGGCGTTGCGGCCGATGCGCAAGCCCTTGCCGCCACCGCCGGCCGAGGCCTTGATCATGACCGGGAAGCCGATGCCCTCGGCGATGCTCACCGCCTCGTCGGTGCTCTCGATCTGCTGCTGCACGCCGGGGATCACCGGCACCTTGGCCTCCATGGCGATGCGGCGGCTGGTGATCTTGTCGCCCATGAGCCGGATGGCGTCGGACGTCGGCCCGATAAAAATGAACCCTTCCTCGGCGCAGCGGGCGGCGAATTCCTCGTTCTCGGCCAGAAAACCGTAACCGGGGGCGATGGCCTGGGCGCGGCTCCAGTGGGCCACATCCAGGATGTTGCGGATTTTCAGATAGCTTTCGCCGGCCGGCGAGGGGCCGATGTGAAACGCCTGGTCGGCCAGCCGCACATGGAGACCGGCCCGGTCGGCGTCGGAATAGACGGCCACGGTGCGGATGCCCATCTCGCGGCAGGCGCGGATGATGCGCACGGCGATCTCGCCGCGGTTGGCGATGAGGATTTTGCGGATGGGGGGCGTTCGGTTCATGCACTCTCCATTCAAAGGGGAATATTGCCGTGCTTCTTGGCCGGTGTATGGTCCACCTTGTTTTCCAGCACTTCCAGGGCGGCGATGAGCCGCGGCCGGGTCAGGTGCGGCTGGATGACCTCATCGATGAAGCCCATCTCGGCGGCGATGAAGGGGGAGGCGAATTTCTCCTCGTACCGGCTGATGAGGCGCGTGCGGGTCTCCTCGGCATCTTCGGCCGCCTTGATCTCGTTGCGGTAGAGGATGTTCACCGCTCCCTGGGCGCCCATGACGGCGATCTCGGCGGTGGGGAAGGCGAAATTGAAATCCGTGCGGATATGCTTGGACGCCATGACGCAATAGGCGCCGCCGTAGGCCTTGCGGGTGATGACCGTCAGCTTGGGGACGGTGGCCTCGGCAAAGGCGTACAGCAGTTTGGCGCCGTGCTTGATGATGCCGCCGAATTCCTGCTGGGTGCCGGGCAGGAAGCCGGGGACGTCCTCGAAGGTGACCAGCGGCACGTTGAAGGCATCACAAAACCGGACGAAGCGGGCCCCTTTCAGGGAGGCGGCGATATCCAGGCAACCGGCCAGGTGGGCCGGCTGGTTGGCCACGATGCCCACCGGGCGGCCACCCAGCCGGGCGAAGCCGATGACGATGTTGGGGGCGTAGTGGGGCTGCACTTCGAAGAAATAGCCGTCGTCCACCACCAGCTTGATGATGTCCTTGATATCGTACGGCGTGTTGGGGTTTTCGGGCACCAGGGTGTCCAGCCGCGTGTCCTGCCGGTCCCGCGGATCGGCGGTGGGTTTGACGGGCGGATCCTCCATGTTGTTGGAGGGGAGGAAGGAAAGGAGTTCCCGGATGCCCAGCAGGCACTGCTCGTCGTTTTCGAAGGCGAAATGGGCCACGCCGCTGACCTCGTTGTGGGTCTGGGCGCCGCCCAGTTTTTCCTTGGTGACCTCCTCGTGGGTGACGGTGCGGATGACGTCGGGGCCGGTCACGAACATGTAACTGGTCTTGTGGACCATGAAGATGAAATCGGTGATGGCCGGGGAATAAACCGCCCCGCCGGCGCAGGGACCCATGATAGCCGAGATCTGGGGAATGACTCCCGAGGAGATGGTGTTGCGCAGGAAAATATCGGCGTAACCGGCCAGGCTCATGACCCCTTCCTGGATGCGGGCGCCGCCCGAATCGTTGAGGCCGATAACCGGGCAGCCCGCCTTCAGGGCCAGATCCATGATCTTGCATATCTTGCGCGCATACTGCTCACTCAGGCTGCCGCCGAAGACGGTGAAATCCTGGGCGAACACGTAGACGGACCGGCCGTTGATCTTGCCGAAGCCGGTTACCACGCCGTCGCCGTAGTATTTCTTGCTGTCCATGTCGAAATCATGGCAACGATGGGTGACCAGGCGATCCAGCTCGTGGAACGAGTTGGTGTCCAGCAGGAAAAGGATCCGCTCCCGGGCGGTCATCTTGCCGGTTTCGTGCTGGCGCTGGATGCGGTCCTCACCGCCGCCCAGTTCGGCCAGCCGGTGCCTTTCGGCCAAGTCCGCCATTTTCCTGATCTGGCTCATAAGGGTACCTCCGTCTGCTGCTGGGATGATTCTGCACGTCTGTTGGGCTTTCCCGGCCGGCCCGGCATATCTGCCTGCGATGCGCAGCAGGGTCCATCGTCGGTACGCCTGACGACCGCATGCGGCGGAATGCGGTCGTTCATGGGGGCGGCGGGTATGACTGACAAATTGTGCCCATTATACCAGAGATTCGGCTGCGGGCAACCCGGATTCTCGGTCCGAATGGTTTGAAAGCCTTTTTCCGAAAAGGCTTCGATGCTGCCCATGGCACCGGCGTTGCCATTCATCCGAAAATATTGCCCGGGGCCATGATGCCGTGGGGATCGACGGCTTGCTTGAAGCTGCGCATCCAGTCCATGGCCCGGGGCGCGAACATGTATTTCAGGTAGGGCCGCTTCACCTTGCCCACGCCGTGCTCGGCGGTGATGGTGCCGCCGCGGCCGCCGATATAGCGGCACATGTCGTGGATGACCTTTTCCGCCCGGGGCGCCGCCGCCGCGTCGGCCGAAAGCAGGTTGAAGTGGGGATGGCCGTTGCCGATATGGCCGAAGCAGAACACTTCGGCCACGTCTTCCCGCCGGCACAATCCGCGCACATGGGGAATCACCTCCGGGATGGACCGGTAGGGGACGGCCCAGTCGGTGGAAAGCTTGCCGCCCCCCTGCGCCCGGTACTGAATGCCGCTCTCGTTGAGGGTCGCGGGAATGGTGTGGCGCATCTCCTTCATTTCCTCGCGCCGGGCGCGGGTGTCGCCCACCATGGTGTCGTCCACCAGCGCCCCGAGGTCCTCGAGAAGTTCGAGCCATTCCAGCAGCGCACTCTCCGGTTCGCCGGTCGGGATCTCCTGTTCGCAAAAAAGCATGCCCCCCGTCTGTGCCGGAAGGGAGACGCCGCCGTGGTGCCGGAGGAGTTCCAGGCAGGCGCCGTCAAAGTATTCCAGGCAGCGGACGTCGGCCTGGCGCTCGCGGATGGCCACGGCGGCCCGCAGGGCGGCGGTTTCGTCCGGAAAAAAGGCGTACAGGGCGATGTCGTCGGGCGGCAGAGGGAGGCACTCCAGCTCGATCTCGGTAATGAGGCCCAGGGTGCCCTCGGAGCCGATGAAAAACTGGATGGGGTCCTGGAAGCCGTAATAGCCGGTGGTGTTTTTGTCCACGTCGCGGGTGGCGAGCGCCATGGGCTGGCCGTCGGGCAGCACCACCGTCAGGCGGCGGACCCAGCGCCGCATGGCGCCGTACTTGAGGGAGCGGGCGCCCGAGGCGTTGCAGGCGACGGCGCCGCCGACGGTGCATTCGTTCTCGGATGTGGGGTCGGGCGGCAGAAAAAGGCCGTGCTGCTGCAGCTCCCGCTTCAGATCGCCCAGGTTGAGGCCCGGCTCGACGATGACCCGGCGGCGCTCCGGCTGGATATCGACGATGGCCTGCAGGTGCTCGGTGCTGATGAGATAGCCTTCATGGCAGACGCAGCTGCCCGTGGTGGAAGAGCGGAGGGCGGTGGGGGTCAGCGGGTGACGATGCTGATGGGCCCAGCGGACGATCTCCTGGACCTCCCGTCCGTCACGGGGACGGAAAAGACCTGCCGCCGAGCCGCGGTAGCCCAGGGCGTCGGTGTTGTATCCTTCCAGAATTTCCGGATCGTCGATGGCGGATACCATGGAACTCCATTGGGCGCCTGAGTGACGATACTACCTTTCTCAGGCGACCGGCAGACAACCTGGTCATCGGGCGGGGCAACCGCCATGTTCTGGCACGGTGCCCTGAATCCGGCCGTATTGACGGATCTGCATGCCATACAGATATATGCGTAATGGTGCCCGTCCTTCCGGACGCCACTGCTATGAGATGCACCGGCTACGGCTCAGATTCCGTCTGACAATCGCCGGAATTCGTCTTCGTCGAGGACGGTGACGCCCAGTTGCCGGGCCTTGTCCAGCTTGGAACCGGGATCCGCGCCGGCCACCACGTAATCGGTCTGGCCGCTGACGGCGGAGGTGACCCGGCCGCCCCGCGACTCGATGAGGGCCCTGGCCTCGTCGCGGGTCAGGCCGCGGAGGGCGCCGGTCAACACGAAGGTCTTGTCCCGGAACGGATCGTCCGTCGCCGCCGCGGCGGCGGTTTCCGGGGCAGCGGCCCTCATGTTCAGGCCGGCGGAGGCCAGCTGGTCGACCACCTCCCGGTTGGACGGCTCCTGGAAAAAGACCGCCACGCTGTCGGCGATGACCTCGCCGATCTCGTTCACCGCCACCAGCTCCTCCCGGTCGGCTTTCATGACGGCCGCCATGGTGCCGAAATGATCGGCCAGCAGCCGGGCCGTCCGTTCGCCCACATAGCGGATGCCCAGGCCGAACAGGAGGCGGTGCAGCGGCCGGGATTTGCTGGCCTCGATCTCGGCGAGCAGGTTTTGGGCCGACTTTTCGCCCATGCGCTCGAGGGCGGCCAGTTCCCCTTCCTCCAGCCGATAGATGTCGGGCAGGTGACGGATCATGTCCCGGTCCACCAGCTGGCCGATCAGGGCTTCGCCCAGGCCTTCGATGTCCATGGCCCGGCGCTGGGCGTAATGAAGGATGGAGCCTTTCAGCCTGGCCGGGCAGTCGGCCGACACGCAGCGGCTGACCGCCTCCCCCTCGGGCCGGAAGATCCGGCCGCCGCAGACGGGGCAGGCATCGGGCATCCGGAAAACGGGCAGCTCTTCCTCGCGACGCTGGTGCAGGACCTTGACCACCTTGGGGATGACGTCGCCGCCCTTTTCGATGAGCACCCAGTCTCCCACCCGGACGTCCAGGCGCCGCACCTCGTCCTCATTGTGGAGGGTGGCCCGCTGGATGGTGGAGCCGCTGAGGGATACGGGCGCCAGTTCCGCCACCGGGGTCAGGGCGCCGGTGCGTCCCACCTGGACGACGATATCCCGCACGCGGGTCGTGGCCTGACGGGCCGGATACTTGTAGGCCAGGGACCAGCGCGGACTCTTGGACGTGGCGCCCGCCCGGCGCTGCAGCTCCGTTTCGTTGATCTTGATGACGACGCCGTCGATCTCCACCGGCAGGCTGTCCCGCCGCTCGGCCACTTCGTCAATGAACGCCTCGATGTCCCCGAGGGTGCGGCAGATCCGGAAATAGGGACTGGTCCTGAAACCATGGCGCGCCAGCCAGTGCAGCCCTTCGGCGTGGGTGGGGAAGGGGGTACGGTCATCGGCCAGCAGATGGTAGGCGTAAAAGGTCAGCTTGCGGGATGCCACGATGCGCGGATCGAGGGTGCGGACCGTGCCGGCGGCGGCGTTGCGCGGATTGGCGAACGGGGGCTCCTCGTTCTCCTTGCGCTTGCGGTTCAGCTCGGCGAAGCTGTCCAGGGGCATGAGAATCTCGCCGCGGACCACGATGGGGTCCGCCAACGGATCGCCGGTCGCCCCGCCGCCCGCGGTGGCCGTGGTGCGCGGCTCCAGCCGCAGGGGGATGGTGTGCACGGTACGGATATTGGTTGTCACCACCTCGCCGCGGCTGCCGTCGCCGCGGGTCACGGCCCGCTCCAGCCGCCCCTCGCGGTAGAGCAGGGACATGCTCAGCCCGTCGAATTTCAGCTCCGCCGTATAGGTGAAGTCGGTCTCGGGCAGCAGGCGCCGCAGGCGGGCGTCGAATTCCCGCACTTCGGCCAGGGAATAGGCGTTGTCCAGGCTGAGCATGGGGACTCGGTGCTCGTGGGTCTCGAAGCCCTCGGCCGGCTGGCCGCCGACGCGCCGTGTGGGGGAGTCGGGCGTGACGGCGGCGGGGTATTCCCCTTCCAGCTCCTGCAGTTGGCGCATGAGACGGTCGAATTCGTAGTCGGAGATTTCCGGGTTGTCCTGCACGTAGTACAGGTATTCATGCCGGCGGATCACGCGGCGCAATTCGTCGATCCGCTGCCGGACGTCCGGGGGCACGGCCATACCGCCTCCTTCATGGCGTTCAGGGAAGGATTCCGGGCGGCGCGGTGCGCCCGCCGGCCCGGGGAATGGGCCTATTCCTCCTCGGTGGTGGTGGATTCGCCCGAGGCCTTGATGAGAGAGACGATGCCGAGCTTTTCCCGTACCTCGACTTCCACCGCCTGCTGGATATCCTCGTTTTCCTTGAGGAACTGCTTGGCGTTTTCGCGACCCTGACCCAGCTTGGTGGAGCCGAAGGAGAACCAGGAGCCGCTCTTGTCCACCACCTTGTGGTTCACGGCCAGGTCCAGCAGGTCCCCTTCCCGGGAGATCCCCTCGCCGTAGATGATATCGAACTCCGTTTCGCGGAAGGGCGGGGCCATCTTGTTCTTCACGATCTTGATCTTGGTGCGGTTGCCGACGGTGCTGTCGCCGATCTTGATGGAGCCGATGCGGCGGATGTCCATGCGGATAGTGGAGTAAAACTTCAGGGCCCGGCCACCGGTGGTCACCTCGGGATTGCCGAACATGACGCCGATCTTTTCGCGGACCTGGTTGATGAAGATCAGGCAGGTATGGGACTTGGAGACGATGGCCGTCAGCTTGCGCAGGGCCTGGCTCATGAGGCGGGCCTGGAGCCCCATGAACGAATCGCCCATCTCGCCGTCCAGTTCGGCCTTGGGGACCAGGGCGGCCACGGAGTCGATGACGATGAGATCCACGGCGCCGCTGCGCACCAGCATCTCGGCGATCTCCAGGGCCTGCTCGCCGTGGTCGGGCTGGCTGACCAGCAGTTCGTCAATGTCTACCCCGAGCTTGCCGGCATAGGTGGGATCCAGGGCATGCTCGGCGTCGATGAAGGCGGCCGTGCCCCCGGACCGTTGGGAAGCGGCGATGGCGTGAATGGCCACGGTGGTTTTGCCGCTGGCCTCGGGGCCGTATATTTCGATGATGCGTCCCTTGGGCAAGCCGCCGATTCCCAGGGCGGCGTCCAGGGACAGGATGCCGAAGGGAATCACCGGCAAGCCCGCTTCCTGCGGCCGTTGCCCCAGTTTCATGATGGATCCCTTGCCGAACTGGCGCTCGATCTGGCTGACCGCCAGTTCGATGGCGCGACTGCGTTGATCCTGCTCGTTGGCCATACTGACTCCTTTGCGTTTATGTTTCAAGATTCTGAATTTCCGATATGAGCAGACCCATCAGGTCTTCCATCTCCCGGTGCAGGCGGGAGGTGAAGAGCTGGGTCTGCTTCTGGCGGGACAGATCCGGCTCCAGCCGGTCGATCTCCTCCAGCAGGTTCTTCCATTTGCGATTCTGGCGAATGGCCTGGCGGAAATGGTCCTCCGCCTTGCGGTTCCAGCGGCAGCGCCGGCTGATGAGGCCGGCCAGGAAATGATAAAACCCCGACCGGTTCAGGCGGGACCGCGCCTGGCGGGTGACCGATACGGCCCGGCCCGGCGAATCCCCCAGGTAGAACGCCATGGAGCTGAGCAGGGTCAGCTGGGGGAGCGGCCGGATGGCGTAGGCCGCCTTGAAGGTATGGGCCGAATGCCGGAAATTCTGCAGCATAAAGTTCACCACGCCGATGAGGAACTGGATGGTGAAGGTGTCGGGGCAGGCCTTCTGGGCGACGGTCAGGCAGCGCAGGGCGTGGCGGTAGCTCCCCTTCTTCATGTAGATGAGGGCCAGAAGCAGGTTGGCCGGCGCGCTGCGCGGCGCCAGGGTTTTCAGCCGGGACAGGTAATGCCGGGCCTGGTCGTGGCCACCGGTGATGAAATGGATCTCGGCCAGGATCTGGAGCAGGTCCCGGTCCCGCGGCGCCATTTTCAGGGCGCGGCGCAGCCCGCGCACCCCCTGGCTGTGCCGGGAGGTGTAGAGGGCGGCGATGGCCCGCTGCAGGAGGGCATTCAGGCGGGGCGAACGCGAGCCGCTGCGGCCTTCGGCGATTTTCCGGATCCGCTCCTGCAACTGCATCCGCTGTTCGAAACCGAAGAGATTGCCCTGCATCTCGTCGCGGATCTGGTTTTCCAGTTCCTTGCGCTGGATGATGCCGGCCTGGTCGAGGGTCTGGATCAGCTTGTCCACCGTCACGGACAGGTGCAGGTTGTTGAGGGAGTGCTTCTCCAGGTAGTCGACGAGCTCCTCCACGTCCTTGCGCACCGTATCCTGGTTCATTTCCAGGGAGGAGATGCGGCCCAGTTGCAGGCTGTCCTCCAGCAGGTGGGCCACCTCTTCCTTGTGGTGCTCGAGGATGATGGGCGGGACCAGTTCGGCCCCGCAGCGATGGCAGAACAGGGCCATCTCCTCGTTCAGTGTCAGGCAGCGTTGGCAAATGTTCATGATCGTGTCCCGTTGACCCGCGGCGGGTCGGCTCCTCCTGGCCCTTCCCCTCTGTCCCCGGCCGCTGCAATTATAGCGTACCCGGCCCGGAGTGGCAACCTGTTTGCTCGCCGTCCGGAGCGGGGCACAGGGAGAATCTCTCACCTATATAAACGTGCCCGGCGGAAAAAGTACGAGAAAAAAATGACGGAGGCATCATTTTTTCGGACGGCGGCTGGCCGCTCAGGGTTGCCGTTCCGGTGAGCGGGATGTACAATCAGCCGTATGACGGACGACGAACGGTTCACATCCCCGAAGGTGTTCGCCCCGGCGGCGGCCCTGGAACAGGGGCCCGCCGGCCTCAATTATCTGTTGACCCTGGCCGACGGGCTGGCCCAACGATGGCCCTGGACGGAGGTGGCCGATGCGCCGGTCGGGGAATGACCGCCTGCCCCGCTCCGGAGTCCGCCGGCGAAGGCTCGCCGTGTTTTTCTGCCTGCTGGCCGGGCTGCTGCCGGTGTCGGGGTCGGCCCAGACGACCGGCGAGTCCGCCGGGTCGTTCCGGGCGGAACAGCGGCGCTATCCGCGGGTCCGGGCGGCATACGCCGCGGTGGAGAGCCGGCTGCGGCAGCGCTGTGATGCCGCGGAGCTTCCCTGGCCGCCCCGCCGCATCTTCCTCCGGGCCTTCAAGCGGGAGGGCCGGCTGGAGGTCTGGGGCTCCGCCAGCGCGACGTCCCCGTTCCGCCTCATCACCGCCTACGCCGTCTGCGCCGCCTCGGGCACGCTGGGCCCCAAGCGCCACCAGGGCGACCGGCAGGTCCCCGAAGGCGTCTACCAGGTGGATCGCTTCAATCCGGCCAGCCGTTTTCATCTCTCCCTGGGCATCGATTACCCCAACCGGTCGGACCGGATCCGCAAGGACCGGCCCGATCCGGGCGGTGACATCTTCATCCACGGCAGCTGTGTCACCATCGGCTGCCTGCCCATTACGGACGAGAAGATCCGGGAGCTCTACATCCTGGCCGTGGAGGCGCGCCACGCCGGCCAGCGGCGGATTCCGGTCCACATCTTTCCCACTCGCCTGGACGACGCCGGCTGGGCCTGGTTGCAGGAGCGCTACGCCCAGGATCCCCACCGGCTGGCCTTCTGGCGGGAGCTGCGACCGGTCTTCGCCTATTTCGAGCGTCACCGCCAGGTCCCCCGCCCGGTGATCGATGGGCAGGGGAGGTACGTGCTCGCCGGAGATCATCCCTGACAGTGGGCTCCCGCCCGGTATGCCGCTGGCAGTGGGTTCGTGTTCCAGACAGGATGGCGGGTGAGTCCGCATCAGGACGTGCAATGGCACCGGTTCGCCGGTTCCTTCACCAGGATGGCGCCGCCCTCCCGCCAGCGGGACGGTCGATAAAAGAAAGACGTGCAAAAACCGGCCTCCCTGAATTCGCTCCGCAGCACCTCTTCCGAGCTGAAGGTGTGGATGAACTCTCCGTGAGCCCAGAGCCGGTCCCCCGCCTCATACTGGAAATTGCCCCAGGTCAACCAGGTGACCAGGCGACGGGCGCTCTCCAGCGAGCGTCGCGGCGTCGGCGGCGCCCCCCACTGAAACTGGCAACAGACGCAGCCGCCCGGGCGCAGGGCGTGGCGGAGCCGTTGCAGCATGGCCACACGGCGCCGGCGGGTGGGGACGGACGAGTACATGGCCGCCGACAGCCAGAAGACGTCGTAGTGTTCCGCCGGCAGTTCGGGGGCGCTGAAATCCTGTTGAACGGTTTCCAGATCGAGACCATGCTGCCGCGCTGCTTTCTTCGCGTTTTCAAGCATTTCCGGAATGTAGTCCAGTCCGGACACATGGAAGCCGGAGGTGGCCAGCGGCACGACTTCCCGGCCGCCTCCCACGCCCAGGATGCACAGGCGGCCCGTCCGGACCGGCAGCTGCTCCAGCAGGGCCTGTTCCAGTTCCGTCAGGCCCCGCGCCAACAGTTCCGGCTGGCTCCAGTTGGCGATGACGTCCGGGCGGCCGTAAGTGCGGCGGCCAAATGCCTGGAGATCGTCCGGGCGCATGATGAAAACGGGCAGGCACTCCAGCAGTCGGGAGAGATTGAGCAGGAGTCTGGACAGGCCAATGCGCAGATTCATGGAATGTACCTGTTTTCCTTTCCTCATGGTGGGTCGGCCGCGCCACCACCGCCAGGCGCTATTCTGCCCGGGGACGGTGGTCCGGGCCATACGGGAGGCCCGCGGTCCGCAGCCGTTCGTACGGTGCACATACAGATGCCAGGTATCATTCTATCCATCTTCGTCCCGCCAGACAATGGTTGTGCGTGGTTCACGGTCCGGCGGCGTTTACCCAGGCAGCCGGCGCATCCCTGGCCAGAGTTTGTGATGCCGGTCACCAAATTCGTTGAACGGCTTGTTCCGGCGCGTCGAAAACGGTATACTTGCATTGGAAGGAACCCGGCGACGCAGGCCGGGAAATCATGACAGAGAATCAAACGCGGAACTATACGATGGGCCAGCCGTCCGTCGATGCGGATAAGGTGGCCCGGCTCGAACTGGCGGATGGACGGGTCGTCCGTTTTGTCGCCTGCGGCGGGAGCATGAAGCCGTTGGTATTTCACGGCTGGCGGCTGGACGTGGTCCCGCTGGCCGGCACGGATGTGCGGCCGGGGGATATGGTCCTCGCCGATCTGGATAGCCGCCTGGTGGCGCACTGGGTGCGGGCGGTGCGGCCGGATCCATCGGCGGAGCCGCAGGTTGTCCTCCAGGGAGAGAACAATCCCTTCACGGAAGGGCCGCTGCCGGTGCGCCAGGTCGTGGGGCGGGTGGAGCGGATACAGTATCGATGGTTCCGCTTCGCGCCGCGAGGACGTTGGACACGCTGGGGATATCCTTTGGTGCGTCTTCTCTACCGCACCGGGCGAGCCTGCCGCGCCGGTCTGCGGAGCGTGACGTTCATCAGACGGGCGGCCTGATGTCGCCGGGCGGTCAGCTGCAGACGGGGCGGGTCGAATAGTTAGACAGAACGATGGAAAAGATCAGGTTTTGTCGATATATCCCGTTGGAAATCATGGCATTCGGCAAAGTCTTCTTGAACCGGTTTGTGAATTTGTGGTTTAATTGCTTCCGCCGGGCTGCGACACAACGGACGTGCAGGAAGCCGCATTCAGGCGATGGTCCCGGACGTTTGGTGTTCCCGTGCTGGTGGCAGGTTTCGGTAAGATTTACGACGAGAATCAGTCATTTAAGGTAGACCATCGGCCGGTCGACGGTGCCGATGGCCAAACATGGTGAGGTATACAATATGCGGTATTCCATCTTTTTTCAGGCGGTGGTGGTGAGCAGCCTGCTCCTGGTCGGCGGCGCGATGATGGCCTGGCTGCCGGCGCAGGGGTGTGCCGACGTCCAGCGAATCGTTCTGACATCGCGGGATATCCTGCAATCCCCCGTGGATCAACCGGCCCGGTTTATGGCCAAACGGTTCTCTGCGGCAGAGACACTGAATGTGTATGTGAATATCATCTTCCGGCCGGCCCGGGACCTGCGGGTGGTGAGTCTCGAATTTATCACGCCGCAGGGGCGCCGCTACGAAACACAGACGGTGCCTGTCGCCTTCGACGACCAGGCCCCGCGGAAGATCGAACTGGAGGGATATCGTTTCCCGGTACCCTCCCGGCGGGCCGTCCCCCCTCCGCCCGGGATCGATGATCTGCTCAACCGGGTGGTTTCCGTACCGTTCGCCGTCGGTGGAACCTATATCAGCAAGAACAGCCTCTACGGCCGGTGGAAAATCAATGTCTACGAGGAAGGACAACAAAGCCCCTGTCTGACCCATACGTTTGAGATCGAGGAGTGACTGCGAGCGATGATGACCAATCTGAAACCGAACAAGGGAATCGCCTGGCGCAAGGTGCTGGATGTGGGTGTGATCATTCATCCGGTCCGGGAGATCATGATCGGCTTGACGGAAAAAGGATACCAATGGTGGGAATCCATTCTTGAAGGGAAGGCTGTTCAGGATCCCCCGGAAAATCTGAGAAAATTCATCGATTTTCTGAATATTTACGGAATATTTGAGGAATCGCCGGACCTGGCGCCGCCGGAGTCGGTGCCGGAACCGCCGCCGGAAATCCGGTGGGTGGAGGCGTTCCAGCCCCTGGCGTTTACCCGGTCCTGCGGTTACCAGCCGGGTGGGGGCGGCGCGTGCATCGGCCATCCCCAGAGCTAGTCATGGTCCAAACGATCAAAGAAGAGTGAGCGAGGTGAGCCTATGAGACTGATAAAGCCCGCGATGGGAAAATACTTCGGGCTGGCACTGCTGATCGGCCTTTTCGCCCTGTCGGGTGCGGCGTTGGCGACGGCCAACGAATTGACCGACGAGGAGGCGGCACTCGTCGCCCTTTTTACGGAGAAATCATGGCTCCTTGAACACATGAACAAGGCCGCCGGCTACCTGTCCATCGAGGAGGACGCCCTCAACCTGGCCATCGGGACCTTCCTGACCCGGGCTGAAGTGCCCGATTTCGCCAAACGCTTTCCCGGATTGGGACCGGTGGCCGATAAGGCCGATGGCGGCCCATACTGGGTGATCCAGTTTCCCGGCATCATCGGCGGGCAGGATCGCCGGACCGTGGAACGGGGCGGCCTGGAAATTCTTGAATATGTGCCCAACAACGCTTACCTGGTGAGGGGCTCACGCGCCGACGTCAGCCGGCTCTACCTGCAGCGGGTGATCTCGTGGATGGGGGCCTGGCTGCCGGCCTACCGCATCCAGCCGGAGCTGTTGCTGATCCAGGAAGCGGAGGACCTGTCACGGGTGCCCGTCCGGGTCATCACGTTTCCCGGCGTGGACCATCGCCTGGTGAGCACGGCCATCCGCGCCGCCGGCGGGACCATCGAGACGACGGTGCAGCGCCACCGCGGCCACTGGAAATACCAGGTGGGGATTCCTTCCCGGCAGCTGGCCCGCCTGGCCGGTATCGCCGATGTACAGTGGGTCGAGATCATCCTTCCCTGGGAGCTGCACAACAACATCGCCCGCTCCAGCGGCAACATCACCACCGGCCGCGGCGCCACCGCCGGCCCGGTGATGAATGTGGACGCCGTCTGGGCCAAGGGGATCCGCGGCGAGAACCAGGTCATCGCCGCCGCCGACACCGGCCTGGACACGGGCAACCTGTCCACCATCCATGAGGACTTCGAGGACCAGGCCGACCTGTATACCGGCGCCACCCGTATCCTGAGCGCCTATGGCCTGAGCTCCAGTCGCCCCGGCGACTGGAGTGACCCCAACGGCCACGGCACTCACACCTCCGGCTCCATCGCCGGCAACGGCTGGCATTCGGGCAGCAATCCGGCCACCAATTCCTTCCCCAGCACCTGTTACGCCGGCACGGCGCCCCAGGCCCAGCTCGTGTTCCAGGCCGTCGGCAGCAGCAGCGGCAGTCTGGACGGTATTCCCAGCGATTTACACAACCTGTACCAGCAGCCCTATACCGACGGCGCCCGCGTCCACAGCAACTCCTGGGGGGCGGCCTACGACGGCCAATACACCGACAACTCCATGGAAACGGACGATTTCGTCTGGGACAATCCCCTCATGGTGATTACCTTCTCCGCCGGCAACAGCGGCTATGACGGCAACCGTTACAACGGTTTTCGTTGTGCAACTGTCACAACGCCCGATGGAGTCATCGACCTGGATACCATCGGCGCGCCGGGCACCGCCAAGAACATCATCACCGTCGGCGCCTCGGATAATTACCGGCCGACGGTTCAATATGAATATCCGCAGAATACCTGCAATACCGCCACCTGGGGCTGGTTCAACAGCTGCAATTTCTCGGTGGCCCCGATTTATGCCGATCACATGGCCGACTATGCCGCCGGCATGGTAGCCTTCAGCAGCCGGGGACCCTGCGATGACCCGACCGGCACGGGCAATTCCCTGGGGCGCATCAAGCCCGATATCGTGGCGCCCGGCTCGTTTGTCCTGTCGACCAAAACCCAGCTGGTGGACTGGTTCCAGTGGGGCCAGTGCGGGCTGACCACCGCCGAAAAGGACTGGTACATCTACCAGGGCGGGACCAGCATGTCCAATCCCCTGACGGCCGGCACCTGCGGCCTGATCCAGCAATACTACCAGGAAGGCTGGTACGGCGACGGCACCAAAAATTCCGCCACGGCCCATACGCCCACGGCCGCCCTGGTCAAGGCCACCCTGCTCAACGGGGCCTGGGACATGACGCCCGGCCAGTACGGCACCGGCTCCTACCAGGAAGTGGACGCCCGGCCCGACAACAACCAGGGCTGGGGCCGGGTGGACCTCTACAACACCCTGTATTTCAGCGGCGACGGCCGGAATTTTCTGTTTGACGATTATACTTCAGGACTTGAAAAACCAGGTTCCGAAGCACCCGTGGTCACGTACACCGTTTGCAACCAGTCCAGCAGCGAGGAGTTGCGTTTCACCCTGGTCTGGACGGACCCGCCGGCCGCCACCGGCGCCAGCGTGACCCTGGTGAACAACCTGGACCTGGAAGTGACCGCCCCCGACGGCACCACCGTCTATTACCCCAACCGGGGAACCGGGCCGGACAACCGCAACAATGTGGAAGGGATCGATGTTGCCGTGGCCGACCTGCAGACCGGCGAGTACACCGTCCGCGTCATCGGCACCGACATTCCCGGCAACAGCGTGGCCAATTCCACCAACCAGCCCTACGCCCTGGTCATCAGCGGCGGCGGCGTCAAGTTCGGCACCTGCTGCTCGTCCTTCCCGCCGGCGCCCTCCTCCCTCGACGCCACCACGCCGGCCGAAAACACCATCCGCCTCGACTGGAGCAGCGTCGCCCAGGCCGATTATTACCGGATTTACCGCTCTGCCGGCGGCTGCCCCGGCGGCACGTTTACCCTGCTGGAGGACACCAGCGGCACCGGTGACACCCATTACCTGGATACCCCGGTCAATGCGGGGACCACCTATTCGTACAAGGTGACGGCCGTCAACAGCGAGGGTTGCGAATCGGAGACCTATTCCCCCTGCGCCGACGCCACGGCCTGGGGCGACTGCACCTCCCCGCCCACCTTCGCCGGCCTGCAGAGCGTTACCGCCATCGGCGGCGGCACCTGCTGCCTGCTGCTGGAGTGGAACGCCGCCACCAACACCTGCACGGGGGACGGTTCCGGGATCACCTATAACGTCTATCGCAGCACGTCCGGAGGATTTACCCCCGGCAGCGGCACCCTGCTGGCCGCCTGCGTCACCGGGACTGAATATTACGACACCACGGTCCAGGCCGGGGTGACCCATTACTACATCGTCCGGGCCGAAGACAACACCGCCAACGGTGACGGGCCGTGCGCATACGGCAATCAGGACAGCAACATGGCAGAGTTTTCGGGAGTGGTCGGCGGCGGCACCCTGACCCTGCTGGACCAGGACTGGGAGACATCCTACACCGGCTGGAGTTATTTGAATCAGGGGACCGCTACGGAATGGCACGCCACCAATGCGGAAGATCATACGACCGGTAGCGGTCAATCGGCTCATTGTGGGAATACCGGCAGTTCGTATATCAATTCCGCCGACTGTATCCTGGTTTCTCCGGGGGTATCCATTCCCGGTACGGCTACGTCCGCCACACTGACTTTTTATCATCAGTATGATATTGAAAGACGATATGACGGTACACAACTGTATATCAGTACGACATCCGAATCGTTGGGGACTATCGTATCGAACCCCTCGCCAGCTTATGACTCAACCATAAGATCCACAGCCAATTCTCCCATCGCCGGTCAGAATGCCTGGTGTATCGATCAGAACAGTTGGGAACAGGTGACGGTCAACCTGGCGGCTTATATTGGCCAAACCATCTATATACAATGGAGATTCGTATCGGATACCAGCACGACAGCCGCGGGCTACTACCTCGACGACATTTTGGTTACCTGTGATGCGCCCAGCTGCACCACGGCCCCGGATGACGTCCAGTTCTTCAACGCCACCGAAGACAGCGGCCAGATCACCCTGGAATGGGTCAATCCGGTGGACTATCCCGCCGGTTCCACCACCATGATCCGCTGGAGCGCCAGCGACTACCCGGCCGACAGCACCGCCGGCACCCTGCTGGTGGAAAAAGCCACCGGTTCGGCCGACGCCAAGGATTCGGCCCCGCACAGCGGTCTGAATAACGGAACCACCTACTACTATACCTGTTTCACCGGCAACGGCGGCGAGTATTCCGTCGGCCGCCGCCTGGCCGCCGTGCCCAACGGCAGCCAGGACTGGAGCTACGTCACCACCGCCACCACCCTCGTTCCCCCCGCCTCCTACGCCGGCCGGGTTTTCTTCGGCAGCAACACCCGGGAATTTCACGGTGTCAACGCCACCACCGGCGGCTGGGCGTCGGGCTGGGTGCCCTTCCTGACCAACGGCGCCGTCCAGAGCCGCGCGCCGGTGGTGCCCTACAGCCTCAACGGCGCCAGTTACGTCGTCTTCTTCGCCTGCCAGGACGGGCGCGTCTACTCCGTGAACGCCGATACGGGCGAGTCCTTGTGGACATCCGCCATCCTGGGCGACATGTTGCAGGGATCGCCGGCGGCCATCTTCAGTCAATGGAGTGATTGGGAGTACGATTACCTCTACATCGGCACCCGCAACGACGATACCAGCGCGGCCAATGTCTTCAAGGCGCTGAACATCGCCGCCAACGGCGCCGAGGAATGGTCCTTCGACAACGGCGGCGGCTCCACGCCCGCCAATGCCTTCGGCCCCATGAACTCTTCCCCCGTGGTGGATTACGGCCGCCAGCAGGTCTACTTCGCCACCCGGCGGCGCAGCGGCGGCACCACCGACACCTTGTGGGCGGTCAACGCCGCCACGGGCGCCAAGGTCTGGTCGGCCGACATCGGCAGCTCGGACGGCGGTCCCATCGTGGAGAACGGCTATGTCTACATCGGCAACAACGCCGGCCAGATCTATGCCGTAGACGCCGTAACCGGCGACCTGCGCTGGGATTCGCCCCTGAACCTCAACGACGGCGCCGTCAAGGACTACATCAGCATCGACTGGACCACCGGCTGGTTCTACGTGGCCACCGCCGACACGGTGACCTGCTTCACCGACAACGTGACGGCCGGGCAGGTGGAATGGCAGATCGTCGTGGCCGGCGCGTCGGCGCCGGTGGTGGTGCCGTCTCTCAACGCGCTCTATGTGGGCAGCAGCGACGGCCGCATCCACGAGATCTCCCTGGACGGCCTGAGTCACAAGGTGGTGAGCCTGGGGGAGGGTACGGACACGGTGGGCGCACCGGCGTTCGATTTCCTCAACCGGGTGATCCACGTCGGCACCGCCGCCGGCAAGATCTTCGAAGTGGCCGTGCCGTTCTAGGACGGCGGCTGATGGAAAGCTGTTGAGGGAACCGGTTCATCTTCAGATCGGGGGCATCCGGCTGGCGTTGCATATCCGGGCGGCGCTGCTGGATCCCCCTTTTTCATTTTACCGGACCGGCACCGGCCCGCCTGTAGATTTTCGCCTGACGGTCAGCGAGGACCAGCCGCCGTCGGATCGGCCCTATGTGCATCATCACCCAGCCGATATCCAACAGGACGGCGACGAAATCCGGGTCGACGCCGCCCTCTTCTCGGGCCGCCTGGATATGGCCGCCGGCGAGGGCCTGTTCCACCAGCTGCCGGAGACGCGGGACTACCGGGTGGCGCTGCAGATCGTGCTGTCGCGGCTGCTGGCCGGCCGGGGCGGATGGCTGGCCCATGGCTGCGGTTTGGTGCAGGAGGGACAGGGCTGGCTCTTCCTGGGGCCCTCGGGCGCCGGCAAGAGCACCGTCGCCGCGCTGGCGGACACGCCGGTCCTGGGGGACGAGCTGTGCGTCGTTTCGGGCTGCGATTCGGCCATCCCCCAGCTGCATGGGACGCCGTTGGGTCTCTCCGCCGCCGCCGGGCCGGTTCCCCTGGCCGGGCTCTTCTGGCTGGAGCAGGCCCCCACGGATGCCGTGCAGCCCATCCCCCCGGCCGATGCGTTGCCGCTGCTCATGAGCCAGATGGTGAGCGGCGGCCGGGAGTCCGGCCACCTGGCCCGGCTGGCGGAACTGGCCGGGCGATGCCTGAACAACATCGAACTGCGCCGGCTTCGCTTTACCCGCAGCCGGAATTTTATGGCGTTTTGCCGACAGGACGATGCATGAACAGCCCGCACTATCATGAACTGATGGTCCGCGCCGGGCAGGCGCACGTGCCGGTGACCGTATTGCTGGAAGTGACATTCCGCTGTCCGTTCCGCTGCCGGCATTGCTACACCCATCTGCCGCACCAGACGGCGCCGGACCGGGCGACGGCCTTCTGGCTGGATGTGCTGGACCAGCTGGCCCGGGCCGGCACCCTGTTCGTGACCCTGTCGGGCGGTGAGCCCCTGACCCGTTCCGACTGGCCGGAGTTGCTCTCGGCCTGTGTCCGCCGCGGTTTCTATACCACCCTGTTTACCAGCGGCTACCGGGTGAATGAAACGGCCGCCGATGGTATCGCCGCCACCGGCGTCGCCGCCGTGGAGCTCAGCTATTACAGCCATGAGGCCGCCGTGTTTGACCGGATCACCGGTGTGCCGGGGTCTCACGGACGCGTTCTCGCCGCCATTGGCGCCCTGCGGCGGCGCGGCGTGAACGTGATCCTGAAGAGTCCGGGCATGCGCAGCAATTATCGATCGTTGCCGGATACCTGCCGCTGGGCGGAAACCGAAGGCGTCCCCCTGCGGCTGGACCTCTTGGTCTTCCCGCCGCCGGGGACCGACTGGCGGTCCAACACGGAACTGCTGCACGGGGAGGAGCTGAGCGCGGCTGTGGAACTGTTGGGCAGCTATCTGCCGTCGCCGGAACCGGCGGATTCGGGTCCGGAATACAGTCTCTGCGCGGCCGGGACGCGCTTCTGCGTCATCCGCCCCGATGGCAAGGTCCGGGCGTGCTCCTTTCTGCCGGAAGCAGCCGGCGATCTCACCCGTGATGCGTTCGCCACCGTCTGGACGCAGTCGCCGGTGTTCCGGCGGTTGCGGGCCGCGGATCGCCGGACGTGGACGGATTGCACCTGTTGTGCCCTGGAGCCGTTCTGCCGGCGTTGTCCGGCCTTCATTCGACTGCTGGGCGGCTCCTGGGACAAGATCCCTGCCGCCGTCTGTGACATGTGCCGGCGCCGTCTTGCGTCGCGGTTACCCGGCGGCGAATGATCCATTGAATCCGCTGCCGGTGGCAGAAAATAACATGGATCTCCACGGCTTTTCCACCACGTAAACCTATGTATATATTCGGAGTGCCTGTCCTTGAGCGGTTTTCGTCAAACCGGGCGTCAGGCTATTCGCCCGTTGGCACCGGTTTTTTCAGGCGGAATTTTTTGAGGCGGGAAGCCAGGGTGGTGGGTTTGACGCCGAGGAGCTCGGCGGCGCCGTCGGGGCCGTAGATCCGCCAGTCGCAGCGGATCATGGCCCGGCGGATGTTCTCCCGTTCGCGACGGCGCATCTCCACTTCGGGGATCACCTCCGGTTCGTCGGCCGTCCCCGGCGCCACGTCGCCGGGCACGGGTGCCGGCACCGTCTCGCCCGTCCCCCGGGGCAGATCGAAGCGCAGGGCGCCGCCCACGGCGGTAATGACGGCCCGCTCGATGACATTCTGCAGCTCGCGCACGTTGCCGGGCCAGTCGTAGTGCTGCAGTTCCAGGATGTTGGCCTGGGTCAGGCGCGGCGGCGGGATGTTGAACTTGCGGGCGGCCAGGTCAAGGAAATGGCGGACCAGGGGCGGGATGTCCTCCTTGCGGCGGCGCAGCGGCGCCACCTCGATGGGGAACACGTTGAGGCGGTAGTACAGGTCCTGCCGGAACTGGCCGGCCATGACGTCGCGCTGCAGGTCGCGGTTGGTGGCGGCGATGATGCGGACATCCACCTGGCGGGTGACCTCCTCGCCCACCCGCTCGTACTGGCCCTCCTGCAGCACGCGCAGCAGTTTCCCCTGCAGGTCCAGGGGGATCTCGCCCACCTCGTCCAGGAAGAGGGTGCCGTGATCGGCCGCCTCGAAGCGGCCGGACCGGTCCTTGACCGCCCCGGTGAACGCCCCTTTCACATGGCCGAAAAATTCGCTCTCGTACAGCTCCCGCGGCACGGACGCGCAGTTGACCTTGATAAGTGGACCCTCGCTGCGCCGGCTGCGGCGGTGGATCTCCCGCGCCACCAGTTCCTTGCCCGTGCCCGACTCGCCCAGGATCAGCACGCTGGCGTCGGTGGGCGCCACCATTTCGATTTTCTGCAAGGTGTTGTGGAGGGCGGAACTCTGGCCGACGATCTCGCCGAACGATCGGGCCTCGTTCAGTTCCTCGCGCAGGTACAGGTTTTCCAGTTCGAGATGCCGCCGCAGATGCTCGATCTCCTCGAACACACGGGCATTGCTCAGGGAAACGGCGGCATGGTCGGCCACCAGGCGCAGCCAGTCGACGGCGTCTTCCACATCACGGGTGCGGGCGAAAATGGCCAGCACACCGAGGACCTCACCCTTGCTCAGCATGGGTTGCCCCACAAAGGCCCCGATCTTTTCCTGAGCGACCCACTCGGGCTGGCTGATCCATTCGGGCGTCCGGGTCATGTCCCCCAGGACGAAGGACTCGGCGGTGGTGGCGATGCGACCGATCTTGCGCACGCCCAGCGGAAACCGGCCATAGCGGCCATCCAGCCGCGTCCAGTCCTTGCCCGGTTGGAGAGGGTTGCCGGCGCTGGCGATGAGGTGGAGACAACGGGTGCGGTCGGGGCATTCCTCCCGCATGAAACATTGGGGGCAGATGTCGCCCGCGTGGATCAGCCAGATCCGCGCCAGGGCGATCTGGGGATTGGCGGCCAGCCGGCGGACGATGAGGCGCATGAGGGAGGTCATGGACCGCTGCTGGGCCATTTCCAGCAGGAGGGCCTTGACCACGGTGAAATCCAGTTTCGGGGGCGCGGCCGGATGCATGACCGGAGTATAAACGAAATTTCGTGGATAGACAACGAAGAATGGAGGTCGGTCGGGGAGAAAGGGCCTGCCGCCCGACAGGGGGCGGCCTGGAGAATTCCGGCGGTGCGGCCGGGATCAGGTCTTGAAACGGACCAGATCGTTTTCCAGGGTTTTCTGATCCGGTCCGTCCCGGCGGGGTTGGCGCCGCCGGCGGTCCAGGCGGCTGGAAAACATCAGCACCAGCAGCAGGACGGCATAAAAACCCAGAAATACGGCAAAAAAAAGCAGATAGGTCGTACTCATCAGCCCCCCTTCCACGTCATACTCGACGTGCCTTCTATACTATAGACGCTGACGGGGGCAAAAAGTCGCAAATCCCCGGCCCGACGGTGCCGGCCGGCGAAGGAGGGGAGGGAGATTCGTCCCGGGGGAGCGGATCAGAGAGGCAGCAGGCGCATCAGCCAGCCGAGGATCAGAATGGAGAGAAAGAAATAGACGAACGCCTTGATGAAGTAACGGATGCGATCACGTCGCTCGCTGCGTTCGATAAAGGCAAAGCAGCCGGATACCAGGAGGGCGAAGATGAAGCCGAGGATAACGGGTCCCATGTCAGTTTTTCTTTCCCTTCCAGATGTCCATGGCATCTACCCCGGACAGGATGTTGATGATGCCCGCCGTATAGAGCAGGGTGGTGGCGTATTCGTTGGTCAGAACGGCCTTCAACTCGTTGATGGTGGTATAGTTGAGGATCTCACTTTTGAAGATGAGCGCCAGGAAGAAATGGAGGCCGTTGGCCAGGCCGCCCAGAAACTTGAAGAAGGCGAAGCTTTCCGTGGCATAGACTTCGGTGCCCGGGATGACCACGTAGGCGCCCAATACCATGGACAGCCAGAAGAACAGTCCTACAGTCACGAAGAAAAGGGCGGCCCGGAAGCGGCGGTTCAGAAAGAGGTGGGCCGATCCGGGAACAAGCCAGGCCATACCGAGCAGTGCGACAGGGGGCAGTTTGCGAATGGGCTTCTGCGACATAAGTGCCCATCTTAGTGAAGGGCCGTCAGTCTGTCAAGGAGATTTGTGTGAAAGGAAAGACCTTAGAATGGCCCTCTTCGCGAGGATCCAGAAGGTCGGTCTTGTTCGCCGCGGCGTGGCCGGTCTCCCGACGGCCGGCTTTACATCCCTGGCGCCGGTTGATATGCTGGGGAGGACATCCGGCCAACGGCCGGTGCTCCGTGTATGGGAGAGGATATGGAACTGAATGTTTTTTTTCGCTCCACCACGTTTCTGCTGATGTTGCTCAACCCGTTTCTCATGATTCTGTATGTCATGGATCTGGTCCAGGAATATGATCGCCGGGAATTCGCCCGGGTGCTGTCGCGCGCCGGCTTGATCAGCTTTCTGATCTTCGCTGCCTTCGGCATCTTCGGCGAAGCGGTCTTCACGGATGTGATCCAGGCGCAGTTCGCGTCTTTCCAGATTTTCGGCGGGATCGTGTTTCTGCTCATCGGCGTGCGGTTCGTGTTTTTGGGGAACGAGGCTTTCCGCAGCCTGCGGGGTGACCCGCGCCAGATCGCCGGCTCCATTGCCATGCCCATCATGATCGGGCCGGCCACGGTCAGCGCCAGCGTCATGGCCGGCGAGCGCCTGGGCATCGGTCTGGGTGCCCTGTCCATTTTCCTGGCGGTGTTCAGCTCCGTGGCGGTCATGATTGTGCTGAAGGTCGTGCATGACCTGGTCAAACCGCGCCACGAGAAAATGGTGGAGCGGTACGTGGAAATCATGGGCCGGATCACGGCCCTGCTGGTGGGGACGTTCGCCATCGAAATGATTATGCAGGGTTTGCGTTTCTGGTTGGACCGGCTGCTGGGATGATGATTCGCCGCGTGGCCGTACCGCCGACTGCGGGGCTGATCCCGGATCGGCCGGTGGTCATCTATTGTTGCGGGGGCGCACGCGAAATCCGGGCGGCGCCTGCCGGACGATGCGGTCCGCTGCCCGTTTTTCCGCCGGGAGGAGTATGGTGTCCGGAAAACTGTTATCGACGCGACGGACCCGCTGGCTGATCCTGCTCGCCGCCCTGGTTCTGGCCGTCGGGCTGGCCGGCACCGTGCGGGTTTACCGGGTGTCCGGCATTTCCGATGCGCCCATGTTTCTGGACGGCGACCTGATCCTGGTGAACCATGCCGCCTACGGCCTGCCTGTCCCGTTCAGCCAGCGCCATTTCCTGGCCTGGTCGACGCCCGCTCTGGGCGAATATGTTTTTTTTCGGGCACCGGACCGGGAGGTGTATCTGTTCAAATGTGTGCTGGGTTTGCCCGGCGACGTGGTGGCGGTGCGTGGCGGCCGCGTCTGGCGTAACGGCCGGCCGCTGCCGTATGAATCCCTGCCGGCGGATGATTATCGCTGGATCCCGCGCCGTCATCGTCTCGGCGAAGACATTGTCCGGGAAGGGGACACCGCCTGGGGCCACGACGTCAATCTGCAGGATGCCCGGATCGGCTACGAAACCTTCGGCCCCATCACCGTGCCGGCTGGTCATGTCTTCCTGCTGGGCTCCAACCGCCCCCACAGCCGGGATTCCCGCCATTTCGGCCCGGTCCCGCTGGCGGTGATTTCGGGCCGCGTGCTGCTCAACCTGTCGGCGCTGCGACGCTGACGCCGCCGCCGGTGCTGGAAATGTTGGGTTTACCCGCCGAGTTTTTGCAGCAGGCGGCTGTCGTCCGCCCGGTCCAGATCTTCCAGGGCCAGCTCCAGCGCCGCTTCCAGCAGGGCAGACTTGTTCTCCACAGGCCGGCCGGCCAGTTTCAGTTCATAGAATGTGCGGTCGAAACGGTCCACCAGGGCCACGGGCAGATAAAAACCGACCTTTTTTTTGGGCTCCTCCGCCGCCGGCGGCGCCTTGCCGGCGGGGCCGGCTGGCGACTCGCGGCCCATGGCCGCCGTCACCGGATCGAAAGGCTGCGTCTCCTCGAAAAAGTCGGGTGGTTTATTTTTCTGGTCCGCCATTGTCCATGATCCTCCGGGTCAGTTTCTCATAGTCGGCCGCGCCGATGGCATGGCCTTCAAATTCGAAGATGGTCTGGCCCTGCGATGGGGCTTCGGACAGCCGCACGTTGTAGTGGATGGGATCGCACAGCTGCCGCCGGAACAGGCGATAGAGCTGCTGATAGATCTGGAAGCTCTGCCGGGTTCGCTTGTCGAACAGGGTCGGCAGCACGTAGTTGAGGCGCAGGTCGCGGTTCACTTTCTGGGCCGAGAGCAGGTAGCGAAAGAAGGTCTTCAGGCCTTCCAGGGCCGGTCCCTGCAGCGCCACCGGGCAGAGCACCTCGTTGGCGGCCATGAGGATGTTGACGCTCAGCACGTCCCAGCCAGGGGCGCAGTCGAAAATCAGGTAATCCAGGGTGTCGTCCTTGGGCACCAGGGAGCGGCGCAGCGCCGTCGGCCGGACATCGCGGGGTTGCTCACCCAGCCAGTTCTTGAGTTCGATGAGCTTGTCGCCGCCGGCCAGCAGCCACAGATTGGGGCGGGCGGGGCAGAGGGTGTCCTTTTTGGCGACGGTGTCGCCGTCGGCATCCCGACGGGTGACGAACTCGTAGAGGCCAAGGGGCGGATTCACCCCCAGAAACTTGGCGGCCTGGCCCTGGGTGTCGCAGTCCACCAGCAGCACCCGGGCGCCGGCCCGGGCCAGCCCGTGAGCCAGGTTGACCGCGGTGGTGGTCTTGCCGACGCCGCCTTTGGCCATGGCGATGGCGATTCTACGCATGGATCATTCCTCGCAAACCGGATTTTCGCCGGCGGCGGGTGGGCCCGGGGGGCGCGACCGGCCGGCGGGAGGGATTCGTTCTGGTATTCTTCTGTTCTTCTGTAATGATATTCTTGCTTTCTGGGTCAGAAGATTGCTACTATAGAAACATTATAGAATACTTCTGTCCAGTGTCAACAGGAATTTGGGCGGTCTGGTGGGTAAATGGTTCAGGATCCGGATGTTTTGCGCAGGATGGCCGCGAACATGCCCGTCAGCTCGTGCCGCTGGGGCAGGATCTGGAAGTACCGTTCATCCAGGCAGGGGGTGAACCGCTCCTGCGGCAGCCAGAATTCCGCGGCGTGGTATTGGCGCAGGAAGTCGGCCGGAAGTACCAGTTCCCAGTCGGGGTGCAGTTTCAGGAAACGATGAACGACCTTGTGGTTCTCTTCCTGGAAGATGGAACAGGAGACGTAGCCCATGAGGCCGCCGGTCCGGGCCAGGGGCGCGGCTTCGTCGAGCAGCTTCAGCTGCAGGGAGTTGTATTCCTGGAGGGAATCGGCTGTGAGTTTCCATTTCAGCTCGGGCTGATGCCGGAAGTTGCCGCTCCCCGAGCAGGGGACATCCACCACCACCAGGTCGAACGTACCCGACAACGCCTGGATGGCCGACAGGTCCTCGATGCGGATATTGGGAACCCCCTCCTTTTTGGCCCGCTGTTTCAGGCTCTGCAGGCGCCAGTCCTGGCGGTCATGGGCAAAAATCTCCCCCTTGCCCTTCATGATGTGGCTCAGCAGCAGGGTTTTGCCGCCTTCGCCGGCGCAGTAGTCCACGACGCGCTGTCCAGGCCGCGGATTGAGGTAGAAGCAGACCAGTTGCGAGGCGATCTTCTGCAGGGTGAAATCGGCGCGACGGTAGCGGGGGTGGGTCAGGGGGTCGAAGTCGCCGGTGACCTCCAGGCCCAGGGGTGAGTAAGCGGAATCGCGGGCGGAGATGCCAGCCTGTTCCAGGTCGTTCCGCAACGCCTCGCGCGTCGTGTGCAACGGGTTGACGCGCAAGCTGATATCCGGCCGGCCGTTGTTGAACTGGCACAGGCGGAAGGTCTCCGCCTGACCAAAAAGGCCCAGCCACTTGCGGACCATCCACAGCGGATGGGAATGGTACTGCCACAGAAAGGCGGCTTCCTCCTTCTTGGGGTGCGGGAAGAGGTGGCGGGTGTCGGTGGATTTCAGGAATTCGGCCAGTTTTCGCATACGCGACTTGCCGGACAGCAGGCGGTAGATGTCCCGTTCCACCCGGCACGGGTTCCGGCTCTCCTGATAGCGGCAGACAAAAAACAGGCGGACGTCCAGCGGCGAATCCTCCTTGCCGGGGTGCTCGTCGGAAAAGCGTTCGATGATGGTCCGGTAGCGATTTTTCAGCTGCACGCAGCCGAAGACGAATTCCCGCCAGAAACGCTGCTCGGCAGGGGTCGGCTTCATCTCCCGGAACAACCGGCTCAATGCCGCGCCCATAAACACCCGTCCCCCCACCAGCTCGTCGACTGCCGTCTGGACATGCTTGAAATCACCCAGCTCCATCGTGTGGCCACCTTTCGAAGTTCCGTCGTTGCCGCAGCCCATTGTACCAGAGTCCCGGCGGCAACCAAACATCCGTTTCCGCGATTCTGCACAGCCTGCGTTCGGCCCAGTCCCCGGCCGCTTGGCAAAAAATGTTATAAAAAAACTTTTTTTTAAAACAAATTTTGATATTTTGTCGCATTTTTTGTTGGTTTTTTTACACTCTTACGTTAAGATAAAAACGGAGTCGATTCATGAAACAGCTGTTTTTGGTCAAGGAACGCTACACCGTGGGCGAGGTCGCCCAGCTGACCGGCCTGACCCGCCGGCAGTTGAACACCTGGGACCGGAGCGGCTTCTTCACCGCCGCCGGCTGGGAGCCGGGCCAGGGACGGCGGGGACGGCGGCGCTACTACTCGCCCACTGATCTGCTGCAGCTGCAGTTTGTTGCCTTCCTGCGGCAGGCCGGCCTGACCCCGCGACGCATCCGCACGGTGCTGCGCAACATGGAGTATGCGGGGATCGATCTGCTGGCGATGTTGCTGGACGAACGCGACTGTCACCTGGTGACGGACGGTGACACCATCTCGCTCTACCGGAACGCGGCGGAGGTGGTGGATATCCTGAAGCGGCCGGGGCAGCGATTGATCTGGTTTGCCGTGGCCGATCATTTCCGGCGTTTGTCGGCGGAGGTGGAAGATTCCATTATGGAGCGCGTCGCCGGAAAACTTCGTTTAACGTCCTGATCCCCCGGGTGGATCGCGCTAAAGGGAGTGACACCATGAAAAAGCATTCGACGAAAAGGGAGGCGGACTCTTCCGGCGGAGTGGGGCTGGTCATCGGCTGGCTGGGCACATCGACGGCCTGCCATTTCTGCGGCACCGATGAGCCGAACCGGCTGGAGTATGAATTCTCACCGGAACTGGATGCCTATGTCTGCGAAAATTGCCGGCACAAGCTGGTGTGGGGGCTGTGGGCCGATTGCGGCGTCCGGTGGGAGACCGGCTGATGGAGGGCCGCCCGGCCTGGCCGGCAGGGGTAACCCCGGCCGGCTGTTTGGGGCCGACGGTGGCCCGCTTGTCCCGGATCCGGGCAATGAAGGGCGCCCGCCTCACGCATCCCATTCCACATCCGTTTCATAATGAATGGTCACGTCCGCCCCGAACTCCCGGTGGAGGATGGTGGCACCGGCCGCCGCCAGCTGCTGTTCCACCGCCGGCTGATCCTTGTAGGTGACGGTGGTCCGGTGCCGCTGCCGGCGGGTGAGGGGTGTGCGGCCCGCCGCGTCCAGGACGCGGGCGGCCACGCCGCCGTAAGCCCGCACCAGGCCTCCTACGCCCAGCTTCACACCACCGAAATAGCGCACCACCACCACCGCCACGTTCATGACATCCCGGCCCTGCAGTGGCGCCAGGACCGGTTTGCCGGCGCTGTTGCGCGGTTCGCCGTCGTCAGAGAAACGGACGCACAGGCGGCCGTCGCCCTCGCGCAGGACGTACGCATACACATAGTGGGTGGCGGCGGGATACTGGCGGCGGAGATCCTCAAGACGGCGGTGGAACGCGTCTTCGGTGTCCACCCGCAGGGCCAGGCCGATGAAGCGGGAATGGCGGATGGTCTCCTCAACAATGGCTTCGGTACGGATGGTCTCCATGGTCGGTTCCGGCGTGACGGACCGTCGCTGCGAAATCCCGTCACGGCATCCATTATAGTCAACGGTGACCTGACCTGTACAGCGGGGATGGCGGAATCTTCCGCCGGGCCGCCGTTGACCGGTTTTGCTTTTCAAGTCCGGCCGCTTCATGGTAGAGTATACCCAATCGACCGTACACCTTAACCCCATCCGGCTATCGCGAGGAGGATCCATGCCCCATCAGACCAGGAAACGTCAGGCGGAGGTGCACGCCTTTCTGGCGCAGAACAACTTCATGAACATCAGCACCAGTCGGGACGGGCTCCCCTGGTGCGCCAGCGTCTACTACGTGCACAAGAAAAACCGCTTCTTTTTCTTTTCCAACCGCAACTCGCGTCATATCCAGCACGCCGCCGCCAATCCCCGTGCGGCGGCCAACGTGTCGCGCGGGGCCGAGGGCTGGCGGGAGATCCAGGGCGTGCAGATGAGCGGGCTCATCGAGCCGGTGAGCAGCCTCGAGGAGAAGGCGCAGGCCATTTCGGCCTACCTCAAGAAGTTCCCCTTCGTCAAGGAGCTCATCAATCTCTACACCATGAAGAGCAGCGTCTTCTCCGAAAAAATGACGGACATGGAACTGTACAAGTTCACCGCCACCGAAGTGGTCTACCTGAACAACGCCGAAGGATTCGGCTATCGTGAGGAGCTCGAGCTGGAGGCATAAAAAAATCCGGCCGGGGGGCCGGATCGGGGATTTAAATGGTTGAGCAATTCCCATTTTACCGCAGGCCGCGGTGAAGTCAAGCAAAAAGGTGAAAATTAGGTGAAAATTATGGCCGGCCCGGCGGGGCGGCCTGCCGCAGGAAATTCTCCAGGCGGATGCGGTCCTGCTCGGTCAGGAAACCGGGAAGCTGGCTTTCCAGGCGCAGGGCCGGGCAGGGGAGCGTCCGGGCAAGGGTCCGCCAGACGGAGGCGGACGGGGAAAAGGAGGCCGTGACGACCAGGGCCGCCCGTACCTCCCGCGCCCGCAGCAGGGACCGGTAGCGCGGCAATTTCTCCGGCAGGGCCCGGAAAAACGGGTGGCGGCTCCAGGCGTCGTCGGGATGGGGGGCGGCGGGCCAGGCCACCAGGTCGCGGATCGGCTGGACCAAGGCGATCCGCCAGCCGGCGGCGACGAGAAGATGCATCAGGTCGGGACCCAGGAGCCAGTCGCCGAACAGGGCCAGTCGGGGAGCGGCCGCGTCGTCGGCCGAGGAGGTCGTCGCCGGTGCCGGCAGGTCGGGCAGGGGTGTCCAGACGTCCACGGCCGTCCGCAGGGCGCGATACCATTCCCAGGCTGCGGCGCGGGGCAGATGCGGCAGGGCGCGTTCCCGTTGCTGCCAGCCGCGGACCTGCGCCGCAAACAACGCCGGATCGGGTTCCGGCGCCGTGGGACGGACGGCGGTCCGGGCCGCCGCCAGCTGGCGTCGCCGTTCGGCGGCCGGCAAATGGGGGTGAACCGACAGGCCGACGATGCGGCAGGGCTTCGGCGAACGGATTTGCCAGGCCTCATACAGGGCCAGCAAGTCGCGGGAGTCGGCCGGACTGATGTGCAGCAGGAAATCGGGGTTTTCACGGGCCAGCGTTTCCGCCGCCAGGGGGAGCCAGACAGGGCTGTTCCGCGGCAGGCTGACAGGGCCGGCGGCGCCGGCGGACAGGCGCTTGAGATCCGCCGGCGCGTAGTCCCGGACGAAAGGATGGAGAAAACGGCCGGACGCACCGGTGGTCAGTCCGGGCGGCCAGAGGCCGGTGCCCAGGCAGGTCGGGACGGTGACTTGCGGAGAACGGTTGGATGGAATGACAGCCCTCCCACGGCCGGACAGGGGGCACGGCCGGCGGGCTCCACCGCCCGGTCAGGGGCTCGGCGGGACGCGCCGGAAGCATGGGAAATCCGTTGACGGAAGGCCGCCCCGGCCCGCTCAGGATAGTGGCCGCCGGACGGCGGCGAATGGCTCCGGACAGGGGGGGCCACCGGCGGGAGCCGGCGGGCCGTTGTCGGAAATTGGACGCCGCGGCGGGCTTTCCAGGAGGTTGATTTCCGAAGCGGTCAGGCAAGCGGATCCGATCCGCCGGTCTGTCAGCCCATCAATTTTTCGAGGTCGGCGATGAGCCGCCGCACATGGTCGGCCGAGTCGTCGAGCATTTTCTGCTCGTCTGCCGTCAGAGCGAGCTCGATGACTTTTTCCACGCCGCCGGCACCGATGACCACCGGCACGCCCATGAACATGTTGTGCAGCCCGTACTCACCTTCCAGGTAAGCGGCGCAGGGCAGAATCCGCTTCTTGTCCTTGATGTAGCTTTCGGCCATCTGGACCGCGGCGGCGGCCGGGGCGTAAAAGGCCGAACCGGTTTTCAGCAGGGCGACGATTTCGCCGCCACCCTTGCGCGTGCGCTCGACGATGGCGTCGATGGTCTCCTGGCTCATGAAATGGCTGAAGGGGATGCCGGCGATGTTGGAGTAGCGGGGCAGGGGCACCATGGAATCGCCGTGGCCGCCCAGGACCATGCAGTAGATGTCCTCCACCGAATAACCGGTCTCCATGGCGATGAACGTCCGGAAGCGGGCCGTGTCCAGGATGCCGGCCATCCCCACCACCTGGTTCTTGGGAAAGCCGGTGATCTTGTGCAGCAGATGCACCATGATGTCCAGGGGATTGGACAGAACGATGATGAAGGCGTTGGGCGCATGCTCCTTGATCTGCGGCGCCACCGATTCCATGATCTTCCGGTTGACGTCCAGCAGGTCATCCCGGCTCATACCCGGCTTGCGGGGCACTCCGGCGGTGATGATGATGACGTCGCAGCCGGCCAGGTCCTTGTAATCGGTGGTGCCGACCAGCTGGCAATCACTGCCGTAAATGGGGGTAGACTGGTAGGTGTCCAACGCTTTGCCCTGGGGCATCCCATCCATCACATCCACCATCACCACATCGCCCAGTTCCTTGAAGGCGATGTAAAAACCGAGCGTTCCACCGATCTGACCGGCGCCGACCAAGCCGATTTTCTTCCTCATGGTACTCAACCTCCTTGTGGTTCGAATTGTGGTTTTGTTGCAATGATTATGAACTATTATATATTTTTTGGACAGCCTTGTCACGTCAATTGGAGAAATAGCGCCGTCCGGCCGAATGCGGCTTCAAAAAGGGCCGACCTTCTGATACAATCGCCTCTCATTCGATGCGCCGCCACGGAACAGGAGCATGAAAGAACCGAAAATTCTGCACATTTTCAAACGAATCAACCACCATTCCGGCCATTCGGGGTACGACCAGCTGGCCAAGTACCTGCCCTCGGTCCATTACCAGGGCGGCAAGATCTTTCATTACCTCTACCGGAAGAATCCGGAAAAATTCAGGTTTATCCGTCATATCGATCCGGAATGGTACACGCACGAATACTTCTGCCTGGAAACTGAGCTCCTGCTCCGCATGAACCTGGTGTCCGACACGATTTTCCATATCCTGTACGGGGAAAACCAGTACCGATTCCTGGGCCGGGCGCCGCTGCGGCGCAGCAACCGGGTGGTCCCCTCTTTTCACCAGCCGCCTGACGTGTTTCCACGGGCGGTGAAAAATCCCCGGCTGGTGCGGCGTGCCGACGCCGTGGTGGTGGTGGGCAGCAGCCAGACGGACTATTTCCGCGACCTTACCCGCCGCGACAACGTCTACGTGGTGCCCCACGGCATCAGCACCGCCTTCTTCACGCCGCCCGAAAACCGGAACTGGGACGGGCCGTTGCGCTGCATCTCCGTCGGCTGGTGGCTGCGGGATGTGGAGATGATCAAGCGGATCATCCAGACTATCAACGAGTTCCGGAAGCCGAAAGTGGAGTTCCACATCGTGACCTTCGCCTGGTGCCACGAGTTTTACCACGGTCTGGACAATGTGCATCTCTATACCGACCTTTCCGATGAGCAGTTGCGCGAACTGTACCGTGACAGTCACGCCCTCCTGCTGCCCATGAACGACTGCACGGCCAACAACGCCGTGCTGGAGGCCATGGCCTGCGGCTTGCCGGTGCTCAGCACGGATGTGGGCTCCATCCGCGATTACGTGACCGAGGAGAATGCCGTTCTGGCGCCGTCCGATTCGGCCGAGCCGCTGATCGACGCGCTCCTCGAAGCCGAGCGGGACCGGAGCCGTTTCCAGCAGATGGGCGCGGCCTCGTTGCGGCAGGCGGCCCTTTTCGACTGGCACCGGGTGGCCGAACAGATGCTGGCGGTGTACCGCAGCATCATGTAACACCTTCTGAGGACGGCCCCGGGGCCGGCAATCATCAACCGCAGGAGAGCAGCGAGCATGCTGGCCATCTGTCCTGAGTGCAAGCGAACCATCACCGTCGATCAGGCCGGCTGGCAGAATTGCAAGTTTTGCGGCCGGCGGATCTGGGTGGCCGATCCCATGGATCCGGAGGCCAAACCCCCTGAAGATGCGGCCCGGGGGATGGACCGGCCCCGGCATGTGGACGCCGAGCCGGCCGAACCGACGCGGATTCCCTGGGAGCGGGTGGGAGAGCTCGGCTTTCTGCGCCGGTTCTTTTCCACGGTGGGGCAGGTGCTGTTTCACTTCCGCACGTTTTTCGCCCGGCTGCCCAATACCCCCGTCAACCACCAGGTGCGCCTGTTCGGCATCATCGTCCTGACCTGCGGTCTGGTCCAGTTTTTCCAGTTGCAATCCGTATCCCGGGCCATGCTGGAAGAGATCGCCCGCGACGAACGCCTCATGGAAGATTTCCGGAAGATGGTCCCTTTCATGGACGAGGCCCAGCTGCGGGAGGCCATCTCCCGGATGGAAGAGGCGAAGCTGGATGACCAGTTTTTTATCCTTTCCGGTTTGCTGTCGCCTCTCTTCGCCCTGCTGATCCTGTGGCTGACCTCGCGGATTATCATCACCAGCTACCTGTTCACCCACAAGGTGGCGCCACCGCCGGTCCAGCGCATCCGGCGGATCACCGTCTACTCGTATGCGCCATGGCTCTTCCTGGCCCTGCCCGTGCTGCCGGTGCTGCCGTCGGTCATCTGGATGGTGGTCATTCAGTATACCGCCCTGCGGCGGGGATTGGGATTGCGCAGTCCCGCCGCCTTCTTTGCCGTGGGATTGAATCTGCTGCTGCTCTGGCTGGGTTTGGACTTCTGGATTCAAATCCACTTGCTGCTCCGCTGAAATCAGCTTATCATGAACAGGAATCCGGTCTCGCCGGAACATATCCGGAAGCCAGGCGTGCCCTTCCGCAAGCACCGGCAGAACGTCCCGGTAGGGGGAAGCCGCGTGCCCCGGTGCCTTCCGGCAGAAAGGCGATGCTCATGCAGACCCTCCGTTACCCGCTGGCTGTCGGCCTGGCCGTCTGTCTGGCGGCGGGAGCCCCGGCGGCGGCGGAATGCATCTCCCGCGTGACCTATGAGCTGGCGGTGGACTTCGTGCCGGCCGAGCGCACGGTCAGCGGCCGGGAAGTGATCGTCTGGCGCAATTACGGTCCCGACCCGGTGCAGACCCTGCCGTTTCATCTCTACATGAATGCCTTCAGCCACGCCGACTCCACCTTTTACCGGGAAGAGCGCACCCACGGGCGCACCCGGCCCGTCGATCCGGCCGACGCCGGCGCCTGTCGGCTCCGGTCCCTGACCATCGACGGCATGGGCGACCTGCTGGACCAGCTGCTGTTCATCCAGCCTGACGACGGCCATCCGGCCGACGAGACGGTGGTCAGCCTGATGCTGCCCCGGCCGGTGCTGCCCGACGAAACCGTCACCATCCGCATCGAATTCGAGACGATGCTGCCCCGGCTGGTGGCGCGGGCCGGCTGGGCGGGAAATTTTTTCCTGGTGGCCCAATGGTATCCCAAACTGGGTGTGATGGAGCCGCCCGGCTGGCGTGGCGCGTTGCTGACGCGCTGGAACTGCCACCAGTATCATCGCCACAGCGAATTCTACGCCAATTTCGCCGATTATGAGGTCCGTCTGACGGTGCCGTCGGAATACGTCATCGGTGCGACGGGGCGCGAGGTCGCCCGCACACCCGGACCGGAGGGGCGGACGTCGTACGTGTTTCGTGAAGAGTGTGTGCACGATTTCGCCTGGGCCGCCTGCCCCGACTTCGAAGTGGTGCGGGACACCTTCTCCGGACAGGTGGATGTGACGGAAGGCGAGTACGCCGCCTGGGCCGGGTGGCTGGACATGAGACCGGCCGATCTGTGGCTGCCCGATGTCCGGCTGACGGTGCTCATGCATCGGGATCACCTGGAATTCGCCGGGCTCACAATGCATACCCTGAAACAGGCCGTCAAGTACTACGGCCTGTGGTTCGGTCCCTATCCCTACGAGCAGATCACGGTGGTGGACCCGGCGCCGGGAGCCATGGCGGCGGCGGGGATGGAATACCCCACCTTCATCACCGGCGGCAGCCATGCGCTCCAGGCGTGGTGGCCGTTCTCCGAAATCCGCCTGGAATCGGTCATCGTGCACGAGTTCGGTCACAATTACTGGCAGGGAATGGTGGCCAGCAATGAATTCGAGGAGCCGTGGCTGGATGAGGGCATCAATTCCTACGTCGAGTCGACGGTGAACCAGTTTATGTACAATCCGCGCGGGGGGCCGCTGGAGACCGTCAGCATGAGCGGTTTCCTCTTTCGGCGGTGGCGCTATCTGGATCGCCAGCCCCTCCTCGATCCCGTCAACCGGGTATCATGGGAGTACTATCCCGGCCAGTACGGCGTCAATACCTACGACCGGCCGGCCCTGCTGCTGCTGACGGCCGAACAGCTGATGGGCCGGGCCCGTTTTTACCAGGCCCTGCGCCAGTTTTTCCGGAAGTTTCAGTTCGGCCATCCCACTACCGCCGATTTCCTGGATCATTTCCGGGCGGCGGGCGACGATACGGTGGCCGCCCTGATGACGGATGTCATCCGCCACAACGGCACCGTGGATTTCCGGGCCGACGCTGTCCGTGTTTGGCCGCCCGACGACGAGGGCCGGGTGACCAGCCAGGCCATGGTGTCGTGTCTGGGGGCGTTGCGGTTGCCGGTGGACATCCTGTTCCGTTTTGCGGACGGGACGGAGCTGCGGGAAACATGGCGGCCGGCCGGCGACCGGAACTGGTACGAGTTCGAGTTCGTCCGCGATGTGCCCCTGGTGACGGTGGTGGTGGATCCCCACTACCGCATCGCCCTGGATGACTGTTTCGCCAACAACAGCGTCACCCGAACGCCCGTCAAAGGTCCGGTGGACATCTGGCAGGGCATCGCCCAGTTCGTCATGCAGGTCCTGCTGCAGCTGGCCACCCTGCTGGCCTAGGAGAACCGACCATGAAATCAGGCTATCCGTTGGGAAAACTGGTGCAGCTGATGTTGCTGTTGTACCTGGGGGTGCTGCTGTTCTCCTGGCCGGTGGGCGCCCTTTTCGGCGACCGGCTGGACCAGTACGCGGGGACGTCCGTCTTTCTGCAGCGGCTGGAAGGACAGCCCTTCGACGCGCTGTTTCTGGCCGAATTTATGCCCAACGCCGCTCCGCTGCAAATGGTTTCGCCGCTGGTGCCGTCCCTGGTGATGGGCTATTTCCTTTTTCATGTCTTGTTCGCCGGCGGGGCCATGTTCAGCCTGGCCGAGCGGCGCGGGCCGTTCTGGGGGGTTTTCTGGCAGGGCTTCATGAAATACGGCGCCCGCTTCCTGCTCCTGAACCTGGGCTTCCTGCCGGTGGCGGCGGTCCTGGTGGCGCTCATCGTCAGCCTGTTCCAGCTGGTGGGCGGCCTGGCGCCCGATCCGGCGGGGGACATGGTGCCCGTCTACCTGGGCCTGCTGCAGGCGCTGGTGGTGTTTCTGGCGGTGAGTCTTCTCCAGACCATGCACTATGTCATCCGCGCCCAGTGGGTGGTGCGGCCCCTGCCGCTGCGCCGGCTCCTCCTGGTGCCGCTGGTGCGTGACGCGCGCTTCCTGCTGGGCGGCGCCGGCCGCTACCTGGGGATTACCCTGCTGGGTTTCGGCCTGGCGGCGGTGATGGTCCGGCTGGCGGTCGGCGCGAGGGAGCAGGGACTGCTCATGGTGGCTCTGCTCCAGCTGGCCATCCTCTGCACCGTGGCCGGGCGCGTCTGGCTCTATGCCGCCTTCGTGAACCACAGCCGGCGGCGGCCGCTGGCGGATCCGGTACCGGCGGCCGGTGACATCGCTCCGGCATCTCCCGGCGCCGGTCAATCCGAAGCCGCCGCGGCGGAGACCGGGCGATCACCGCAGACTTTGACGGCCGGGGAGCAAGCCAACCATCGTCCGGCGGCGGACGATCCGGCGGCGGGTTCCGCCGACTCCCCCGCCGATGAGCATCGGCCGGGCCGTCCGGCTGACTGAGGCGCGAGACGCCGCGCCTGAAGCCGCGCGGGCGCGGACGGCTTTGCGGTGAGCCGGGCGGACGCCGGCGTCGGCGAACATGCAGGCAGTGCAAACGGAAGACACATGATTTATCTCTGGACCAGCAACGATCTGCAGACCCTGGCGGGGGAGATGGCCGAGCGGATGGTCGAAGGGCCCGTCGCCCCCCTGCGGCCGGAATACGTGCTGGTGCAGACCCACGGGATGGGCCGCTGGCTCTCCCTGCAGCTGGCCCGCCGCCACGGGATCTGCGCCAACGTGCGCTACCTGTTCCCCAACGCCCTGCTGGATGAGGTGGTGCAGCCCATCTGCGGAGAGCCGGTCGCCGAGAACCCCTGGGCCGTGGAAAGCCTGGTCTGGTCCGTCGTCGGTCTGCTGACGGGGTCTCTGGCGGAGAGCGACGTGTTTCGTCCGGTGCGGCATTACCTCGCCGGCACGGACCGTGACGCCGCCGCGGCGGCCCCGGCGGGGAGTGCCGGCCTGCGCGCCTATCAGCTGGCCCGGCAGACCGCCGACGTCCTGGATCAGTATACCGTCTATCGTCCGTGGCTGGTGGAAGCCTGGGACCGGGACCGGCTCCCGTATGACGGCCAGGCTGACGAAGCCTGGCAGGCGGCACTCTGGCGGGAGCTGGTCCGCCGTCATGGGCCGCGGCATCACGCGGCCCGCTGGCGGGAACTGCTGGCGGCGTTCGAGCGGGTGCCGGGGGAACGGATCCACGAGCACCTTACCCGCCTGTGGGTGTTCGGCGTGTCCACCCTGTCCCCCGCCCACCTGTGGGTGCTGGAGGCGCTGGCGCGGCGGCTCGACGTGCACGTGTTCCTCCTTTCGCCGTGCCGCGAGTTCTGGGGGGACATCCGCCGCCGGCGGGACCTGTTGCGGCTGCTCCAGGCGTCGCCCGGCGCGGGTCGGGATGCCGCCGCCCTGCATCTGGAGGAAGGGCACAGCCTGCTGGCCGGAATGGGGAAACTGGGACGGGAATTCAGCAACATCCTGCTGGAACTGGAGGGCGTTGTTCACGCCGAGTGCTATGCCGACGTGACCGCCGGGGGTGTGCTGGGCCGGATCCAGGCGGACATCCTGGACCTGGTCAACCGGGGGGATCCGGAAGGCGGGGAAAGGACGGCCCGCCTCCCCCTGGCTCCCGACGACGAATCCATCCGGGTGGTGAGCTGCCACAGCCCGCTGCGGGAAGTGGAGGTGCTGCAACAGCATCTCCTGCGCTGGTTCGACCAGGATCCGATCCTCACTCCCGGTGACGTGGCCGTCATGGCGCCGCGCATCGACGAGTATGCGCCGCTGATCCAGGCCGTCTTCGATTCGGCACCCGAGGCGCAACGGATTCCCTACGCCATCGCCGACCGCAGCCTGCGCGCCGAATGCCCGCTGGCCGGAGCACTGCTGCGCCTGCTGGAGTTGGCCGACGGCCGCTTCGCCGCGCCCGACGTCCTGAGCCTGATGGAGGCGGAACCGGTCCGGCGCCGGTTCGGGCTGGCCGGTCCGGACCTGGAGCTGGTGCGGCACTGGATCCGGGAAACGGGGATCCGCTGGGCGATGAGCGGCGCCGACAAAGAGCGCTTCCGGCTGCCCGGCTATCCCGAAAACACGTGGGCCCATGGGCTGGAGCGCCTGATGCTGGGGTACGCCCTGGGCGGCGGCGAGTCACGGGAGTTCGAGGGCGTGTTCCCCTACGACCAGGTGGAAGGCGGGCCGGCGGCGGTGCTGGGGCAGCTGGCCGAATTCATCGCCCGGCTGGCGGCCGCCGCCCGGTCGTTCCGCCAGCCCCGGACCCTGGCCGACTGGGCCGGCGAACTGACGACGGCCGTTCTCGAATTCATGGCCGACGATCCGGAATGGGCGCCCGAACTGGCCGAGCTGCTGCGGATACTGCGTGATCTGGGCCGCCGGCAGGCCATCGCCGGCCTGGACCGCCCGCTGGACCTGGCCACCATCCGCTTTCATCTGCAGGAGATCCTCGGTGAGCAGGGGCTGGGCTTCGGCTTTCTGACCGGACGGCTGACCTTCTGTTCCATGATCCCCATGCGCAGCATTCCCTTCCGGGTCATCGGCCTGCTGGGCATGAACGACGAGGATTTTCCACGCAAGGGGATCGCCGCCAGCTTCGATCTGGCCCGCCTGGATCCCCGACCGCTGGACCGTTCGCCCCGCGAGAGCGACCGCTACCTGTTCCTGGAGACCCTCATCTCCGCCCGCGATCGGTTGTACATCAGCTACGTCGGACGCAGCATCCGCGACAACAGCGAGCGCCAGCCCTCCGTCCTGGTGACGGAACTGCTGGATGCCGTCCGCCGCGGATTTTTCCGCCCGGCCGCCGGCGGCGAAAAGGTGCCGGCCGGCGCGGACGATCCGGTGGTACCGCTGGTGACGGTGCATCCGTTGCACGCCTTCAGCCGGCGGTATTTTTCGGGACCGCCGTCGTCGCGTCTGTTCTCCTATGACCAGACTCATGCCGCGGCCGTGGCCGGGCGGGTGCGCGGCGAGCGTCGTGAGATCTGGCGGCAGGAGACGGAGCTCCCCGATCCGTCCGACGAGATGCGCGAGCTGGATCTGGCGGAGCTGGTCCGTTTCTACCGGAATCCGGCGGAATATTTCTGCCGGCAGCGGCTGCGGGCCGTTTTGCCGCGTCCGGAGGAGATCATCCAGCCGACGGAGCCCTTCCGGCTGGATCCGCTGCAAAAATACCTGCTGCAGGAAGAGCTAATGGCCGCGGTGCACAACCCGGCCGACGAAGAGGCGATCTTCCGCCGCCTGGTGGCCCGCGGCGTGCTGCCCCACGGCAATCTGGCCCGGCGGGAGTTCGACGGGGTCATGGACGACGTCCGCCGCCTGTGGCAGCGGCTGGCCGCCGCGCGCGGCGACGCCGGGGCGCTGTCGCCGCAGGCGTTCGACCTGGAATTCACCATCGACGGCCAGTCCTTTCATCTGCGGGGGAGCCTCGATTCCCTGTATGAAAACGGGCGCATCGTGACCCGGCCGGTGGCCAAAATCTCGGCGCGGGACCGCCTGGCCCATTGGCTGGGGCATCTGGTGCTGAACAGCCTGCCGGGCGACCTGCCCCGGGAAAGCGTTTTTCTGGACCGGGACAGCAGCCACCGCCTGCCGCCGGTGGACGATCCCGCCCCCCTGCTGGCCGACCTGCTGGCCGTTTACTGGCGGGGCCTGCACGGCTGGCTGGCCCTGGCCCCCGAGACGTCGCTGGCCTATGCCCGCAAGAGCGGCGAACCCGAGGAGGTGGCGCTGGCCGCCGCCGTGGCCCGCTGGGCGGAGGATTACATGCGGCCGGAAAACGACGATCCTTACCTCTGCATGGCCTTTCGGCGCCGGGGTGTGTTCGATGGCAGTGACGAGGGACTGGCTGAATTCAGGGACGTGGCGTGGCGGGTCTTCGGACCGCTGCTGCACCACACGGGATGAACGGCATGAAAGAGTTCGATCTGCATCTGCCCGAATTGCTGCAGGGAAAAAACCTGATCCAGGCCAGTGCCGGGACGGGCAAGACCTACGCCATCGCCCTGCTGTTCCTGCGGCAGCTGCTGGAAGCTGAACTCCCCGTCGACAGGATTCTGGCTGTCACGTTCACCCGGGCGGCCACGGCCGAACTGAAGAGCCGGGTGCGGGACTTCCTGCGCCTGGCGGAGCAGGTTCTGGAAGGACGCACGGACGTCAACCGGGATATCGACTGCGTGGTGGAGCGTGCCCTGGGCGGCGCCGACCGGGAGGTCGTCCGCCGGCGGATCGATCTGGCCCTGCTGCAGTTCGACGAGGTGCCCATCTTCACCATTCACGGGTTTTGCCAGCGGATCCTGCGCGACCACGCGTTCGAATCACGGGCGATGTTCCACATGGAGCTGACCCCCGACCAGCAGCAACTGGTGAGCGAGGCGGTGGAGGATTTCTACCGCGAACGGTTCTATGACCTCTCCCCGCTGGTGCTGGAATACCTCGCCGGCGTCAACCTGGACGTGGACGCGTTACGGGCGTTGGCCCGCAGCTACCTGGTGCAGCCCGATGCCCGCCTGGAAACGGCTGCGGCACCGGTTGGCATGGCGGACATCGAGGCGGCGGCTCGGGAGGCCGCGACGCTCTACAGCCTGCTGCGCGCCATGTGGCCCGACTTCCGCGACCGCGACTGGCCGGCCATCCTCGAGGGCGGGGCCGTCAACAAGGGGCGCTACCGGTTCAGCCAGCTGGTGGAGCTGGATGAATACTTCCGCCGGCCGGAATTCGGCCCCGATCCGCCGGAAAAACTGGCCGGCTACACCACAGCCGGTGTGGCGGAGAGGTTGCGCAAGAATGCCGTGGCGCCCCGCCACGGGTTCTTCGAGGTGGCCGGTGAATTTCTCCGGCGGCTGGCGGAACTGCGGGCGCGCCTGGCCGACCTGAAAGACGGCCTGATCCATGATCTGCTCGTCTCGGTCCGGGAGCGTCTGGCCCGAAAGAAGCGCCGGCTCAACATCCGCACCTTCGACGATCTGCTGCACGATCTGTACGCCGTGCTCCGGACCGACGACGTCTACCGGCGCCAGCTGCAGCGGCGCCTGCAGGAGGATTTCGGGGCCGTGCTCATCGACGAGTTCCAGGACACGGATCCGGTGCAGTACGCCATTTTCGAGACGCTGTTCGGGCAGGACACACCGCTGCTGTTCTTCATCGGCGATCCGAAGCAGGCCATCTACAGTTTCCGTGGCGCCGACGTTTTCGCCTACCTCCGGGCGGCCGACAGCGTCCGCGCTGAGCGGCGCTATACCATGACCGTCAGCTACCGGTCCGAGCCACGGCTGGTGGAGGCCGTCAACCGGTTGTTCGGGCGCCAGGAGCAGCCGTTTGTGTTCGAGGGGATCTCGGCCGGCGCGGTCCATCCCTCGCCGGACCGGGACCGCCTGACGCTGCGGGAGGGGGCGGCCCAGCCGGCGCCGCTGGTGCTGGTGGCGCCGGCGTCGGAAGGTGATGACAATGGCGGGACCATCGGCCAGGGGGAGGCCCGCAAGCTGTTCACGCGCGGGGTGGTGCAGGAAATCCGGCGACTGCTGGCGCCGGTTACGGTGGCTCGCATCGAGGACCGGGCGTTGGGCCCGGCGGACATCGCCGTCTTGGTGCGGACCCACCGGGAGGCGCACCTGGTCAAGGGTATGCTGCAGCAGGCCGACATCCCGGCGGTGCTGTCCAGGGCGCACAACGTGTTCCGTTCGGCGGAGGCCGGCGACATCCTGACCCTGGCTCACGCCGTGGCCGATCCGGCCAGCGAGCGGCTGCTGCGCGCCGCCCTGCTGACGGCCGTCTTCGGACTGAGCGCCGCGCAGATCCACGCCCTGGAGGAGGACGAAAGCGGCTGGGAGGCCTGGCTGGACCGGTTCCAGGGTTACCACCGCGAATGGGCGCGCCACGGCTTTCTGCCCATGTTCCGGCGCCTGGCGGCGGAGAACGGCCTGGCGATCCGCTTGCTGGCGCAACCCGATGGCGAACGGCGGATCACCAACCTGCTCCATCTGGCTGAACTGCTGCAGAGCGAGGCGTCGTCCCGCCGGCTGAACATCAGCGATACCTTGAGCCATCTCGCTCTCCAGATGCAGGACGAGGCCGGCGGCGGCGAGGAATACGAGTTGCGGCTGGAGCGGGATGACGATGCGGTGCAGGTGGTCACCATCCACCAGAGCAAGGGCATGGAATACGCGGTGGTTTTCTGTCCGTTCCTGTGGAGCTGCTCCGAACCGGCGGGTGGTGACATCATCCGCTATCATGACGAGCATTCCCGGCCCGTCGTTCATATCCGCCCCGATCCGGCCGCGCTGGAGCGCTACCGGCGGGAGGAACTGGCCGAGAACGTCCGCCTCATGTACGTGGCGGTGACGCGCGCCCGCAGCCGGTGCTACATCTATTGGGGCAAGATCACCGGTGCCGGGTGGTCGGCTCCGGCCTTCCTGTTCCACGCGGCCAACGGTGCGTGGAAGGATAAAACACCCCGCCAGGTGACGGCCGACCTGGCCGCTCTCGCCGACGACCGGACCATCCGCCTGGTGGACCTGCCGGTGGTGTCGGAACCGCCGGAACGGTTGCCGGCCGGCCCCCCGCCGTCCCTTCGTCCGGCCGAGACCTTCGCCCGGACGTCCCTGGGCGGCTGGCGAATGGCGAGCTTCTCGACGCTGGTGGCCCGTGAATCACGGCCGGCGGGGCTGGAACTGCCCGATTACGACCAGCTGGCCGGGGGGGGCGCGCCGGCGGACGATGCGGGCCGTCCGCCCACGGGCATCTTCGCCTTTCCGCGAGGGGTGAGGGCCGGGACGGCGCTGCACGAGATCATGGAGAATCTCGATTTTACATCATCCGACATCACGGCGGTGGTCACGGAGTTCCTGGAGAAGCATCGCCTGCGGCGCAGCGGCGCCCAGGACTGGGTGCCCGTGGTCACGGCCATGGTGCGGAACGTGCTGGAGGTGGCGCTGCCCACGGCGGACGGCCCGCTGCGCCTGCGCGAGGTGTCCCGCCGGGACTGCCTTCCGGAAATGGAATTCACCTTCCCGCTGGCCGGTGAGGCCGCGGCTTCCCCCGCCGAGGAAGCGGCGCGGTGGCGGAGCGGACCGGGATTCGTCAAGGGATTCATCGACCTGATCTTCCGGTGGCAGGGGTGCTATTACATCGTCGACTGGAAATCCAACCACCTGGGGAACGCCATCACCGATTACCAGCCCGAAGCCATCCGCCGGGAAATGGAGCGGCACCAGTATCCCCTGCAGTACCGCATCTACATCGAAGCCCTGCGCCGCCACCTGCGCTACCGGTGCCCGGAATTCGACTACACGCGCCACTTCGGCGGCGTGTACTATCTGTTCATGCGCGGCATCGATCCGGCCTGCGGGACCCAATTCGGTGTCTTCCAGGCACGGCCCGCGCCCGAGGAGATGGACCGTTTCGTAAATGAGACTCTGACCGGATTGTACGCATGAAACCTGTGGAACTGGAACCGGGTGACTTTTTTCGCCCCATCGACCGGCAGTTGACCGTTTTCCTGGCCCGTTTCGAAGCGGATCCGGCGGCGGAATGGTCGCTGGCCGTGGCCCTGGTGAGCCGGGCCCTCGGCGACGGCCACGTCTGCCTGGATCTGGCGGAACTGCCCGCCGGCTACCCGGCCAGGCTGGCCGAGGCAGGCGTCATCGGGCCCGCCGCCGACCGGTGGTGTGAGATCCTGCGCCGCCACCGGACCGTGGGCGCGCCCGGGGAATGGGCGCCCCTGGTCCTGGACGGCACACGCTGCTACCTTCATCGCTACTGGCGGTACGAACGTGAGCTGGCGCGCCGGTTGAGACAACTGGCGGAAGGGAAGGTGGACATCCGGGACGAGGCGGCGTTCCGCAACCACCTGGCGGAGCTTTTTCCGGCGTCACCCGGCGCCGAACCCGACTGGACAAGGGTGGCGGCCGTCATCGCCGCCACGCGACGGCTGTGCGTCATCTCGGGCGGACCGGGCACGGGCAAAACCACCACCCTGGCGCGAATCCTGGTGCTGCTTCTGCGGCAGGCGCCGGACCTGGAGATCGCCCTGGCCGCGCCCACCGGCAAGGCGGCCGCGCGCATGAACGAGGCGGTGCGGCAGGTGGTAGGGGCGCTGGACATCCCCGCCGGAGTGCGGACGCGGATTCTGGAAAATCCGTCCCGGACCATCCACCGCCTGCTGGGGTATCGGCGGTACTCGCCCGATTTCCGCCACGGCCCCGCGCATCCCCTGTCGGCGGACCTGGTGGTGGTGGACGAGGCGTCCATGGTGGACTTGGCCCTCATGAGCAAGCTGGCCGCGGCGCTCCGGCCCGGGGCCCGCCTGGTCCTGCTGGGCGACAAGGACCAGCTGGCCTCGGTGGAGGCCGGCGCGTTCCTGGGCGATCTCTGCCGGGTGGCGGAAGAGAACCGCTATTCGCCGGAATTCCGGCACCTCTTCGCCCGAGTGACCGGGAGCGACGCGCTGGCCGACCGCGAGCGCCCGGCCACCGGCGACAGTGATCCGTTGCCGGACTGTCTGGTGCAGTTGCGGCGAAACTGGCGGTTCGACGCCGCCAGCGGCATCGGCCGGTTCTGCGTCCGGATCCGCGACGGCCGGGCCGATCATGCCGCGCCGGATGTGTTGCCTGCGGCCGACGACATCCGCTGGCACGCCCTGCCGCCGCCCGAGCGTCTCAAGGCGGCCCTGCGCCCCGCGGTGCTGGCCGGCTACGAACCCGTGGTCCGGGCGGCCGGCCCGGCGGCCGGTCTGGACGCCCTGGGCGGTTTCCGCATCCTTTGCGCCCAGAGGGAGGGGCCGTACGGCGTGATCAGCCTAAACCGCCTGGTGGAGGAGATCCTCGCGGAGAAGGGGTTGCTGAAGCCGGGGAGCCCGTGGTACATCCACCGGCCGGTGATGGTGGTGCAGAACGACTACTCCCTGGAGCTGTTCAACGGGGATGTGGGCCTGGTGCGCGAAGAGTCGACGGGACAGCGGCGGATTCATTTCCCCGCCGTGGGGGAGGGCACCCGCGCCGTTCTGCCCCAGCTGCTGCCGGCGTCGGAAACGGTCTTCGCCATGACGGTCCACAAATCCCAGGGCTCCGAATTCTCGCGGGTGTTGCTGGTTCTGCCGGAGCGCGACTCGCCGGTGCTGACCCGGGAACTGCTCTACACGGCCGTGACCCGGGCCCGCACGGCCGTGGACATCTTCGGGCGGGAACCGGTCTTCCGCGCCGCCCTGGACCGCCGGGCCAGCCGGGCATCGGGATTGCGCGAGGCCCTGGCGGCGGAAGCGGCGGTGGCGACGGCGCCCGATCCGCCCCACACACCCCCATCAGGAGACAACGATGAGTAAACGAGGCAGGCCCATCCGTCCCAAAACGACCGCCGCACCCTTGCGGCGGACCTGGCTGTGGGTGGCGGCACTGCTGGTGGTGGGGCTGGTGGCCTTCCACAACGCCCTGCCCGATGAGTTCATTCTCGATGGGGTGAATCTCGTCCAGGAGAATGCCCGGTTGCGCGAAAGAGTCTCGTGGTCGGAGCTGTGGCAATCCAATTACTGGGGCGGCTTCAGCAACGCCGGCCTGTGGCGGCCGCTGACCATGGCTTTCTGGCGGGTGGAGTATGGCACCCTGGGCTTCGGTGACGATCCGCGCGGCTACGTGGTGGTGAATCTCGTCCTGCACCTGCTGGTGGCGCTTCTCCTGTGGCGCCTGGCCCGGGGCCTGGGGCTGGGCGACTGGGCGGCGTTTACGGCCGCGGCCTGGTTTGCCGTCCATCCCGTCGCCACGGAGATCGTGCCCAACATCGTCGGCCGTTCGGACCTGCTGGTGGCCCTGGCCCTCCTGCTGGGCCTGTGGTGTTACCGCAAGTATCTCCTCGATTTTCGGCGCCGCTGGCTGCTGCTGCTGGCGGGCGTGTGGCTGGCCGGGCTCTGGTCCAAGGAAAACGCCGTCATCCTGCCGGCGATCCTGCTGGCGGCGGATCTGCTGGAAAACGCCGCCGACTGGCGCGCCGCGCCGCGCCGGATGCTGCGCGACCGCGCCCTGCCGTTCATGGTCCTGATGGTGGTGGGCGCCGCCTGGCTGGGCTGGCGCTGGAGTGTGCTCCAGCCCCTGGGGGAGCCGTTCACGGCGGCGGTGAACAACCCGCTGGTGCTGGAGTCGGCCGGTGTGCGCATGCTGACGGCCGTCAAGCTGATGGGCGTCTATCTGGGCCAGGCCTTCTGGCCGCTGGCGCTGTGCGCCGATTACTCGTTCCGGACGGTGACTTTGGTGACCTCTCTGGCCGACACGTCATTGCTGGCGGCCGTCGCGGCGCTGCTGGCGGCGGCGGCCGGGGTGGCCTTGTCGGCGCTACGCCGTCCCGTGGTCGCCTTCGGGATTCTCTTTTTCGGTATCGCCATTTTCCCCTTGTCCAATTTTCTGTTGCCGGTGGGCATCATCCGCGCCGACCGGTTCCTCTACATTCCTCTCCTGGGCCTGACGCTGGCCGTGGCCGCCGCGGCCGAATGGCTGCTGCAGCGATGGCCCCACCGGGCGGCCGCCGTCCGCTGGCTGGTGACCACCCTGCCGCTGGCCGGGATGGTGTGGTTGACGGCGGACCGCAACCCGGACTGGCACAACGCCCGGCAACTGTGGCAACACACGGTGGCCACCGCCCCTGACAACGTCAAGGCCCGCCACAACCTGGCCCTGCAGCTGATGCCCGGCCCGGACGACCCGGACCCGGGCGCAGATTTGCGGGTGGTGGCGCGCCACCTGGAGCAGGCGGCACGGGTCAGCCGGGCGCTGCCCGGTGACGAGTTTTTCGAGCCCTGGGTGAACCTGGGCAACGTCTATCTGCGTCTGGCCGCCCTGGAGATGCCCGACGGCCGGATGACGCCGTCCGGACGGCAGCGGCTCGAGCAGGCCGTGGCTATCCTGGAGGAGGGGATCACCCGCACCCGCCAGCCGGGGCGGCGGTCCGCCTCGTGGGAGGTGGCGCTGGCCGCCCGCCGGGAGCAGCTGGGCGATCTGCGCCCCGAATTCGGGGATGCCAAGCTGCACCTGGCCCTGGCCTCGGCCCTGGACGCCCTGGACCGGCCGATGGAGGCCGGGCAGCAGTTGCGCCGCGCCATGGCTGTGGAGCCGGCCAATCCCACCGCCTACCTGCGCCTGGCGCTGCTGTACGCCCGGGCCTGGCAGCGCAAGGATGTGGAGATCCTGGTGGGAATCGCCGCCCGGTTGCCCATCACCAGCGCCGAGGACCGCCAGCTGCTCAATCGCCTGTTGTCCCTGTTGCAGCAGTGGCCATCGACGGGCGGTACCCCGGATTCACCTCGTTCTCCGTAGCTCGACAGAGCGAAGGAGGACGAACCCGGGGGAATAGCTATCCCTGGATAGAAATTGTATTGAAGGAGGTCATCCGTTGGCCGGGTGATCTTCGGCCGTTTTCATCGAAGGCGGAGTACCGTCGCCCGCGCCGGCCGGGCGTGGGGAACGAATGATGGGATCGTCCGTACTCCGGGTTTGCCAAACCCGGAACTCTTTGTTTTCCACACTTTATCTGTGTAGGCGACTTCCGGCAGCAGGCGGCCACGCACAGTGATGGTAGCCCGCACCGGCCGGGCGAACAGGCTTCATCAACAGGCGAATGCGAAATGATCCACAAATATTTTGAACAATTCGAAGTGTTCGCCGTAAAAGAGTTCTAGAAATTCGAAGTAAAACCCGTGACGAAAATAACATGGATATAAAACGAAGTAAAAAAAGGAGATGGCGATGAGCGAGCTGACACGCAAAGAGGAACAGATCCTGCTGGCCATCCACCACCTGCAGGCCGACGCCTACCTGATCACCATTCAGGAGGAGATCCAGCGCTACACCGGCAAGGCCTACGCCGTGGGGACCATCTATGCGCCCCTCAACCGGCTGGATATCAACGGCTATGTGGAGCCCTACACCGATCGCACCCGGAACTTCAGCAGCAAGAAACCCATCAAGTTTTACCGGCTGACACAGAAGGGCTATGCGGCGCTCGAGGAATTACGCGACATGCAGCGGATGATGTGGGCGGGTTTCGCCACCCCGCAGGAGGAACCCTCGGGCAGCGAGTGATGGGCGAGCGGCTCCCCGGCGGCACGCGGTAAATCAGGCCATATACAGGTCCTGGCTGCGATAGATGACCGATGAAATGAACCGCAGAAGGAATCATACGAAACCACAAGGAGCGACCATCATGACCACGGACAACAGGAAAGCGGCGTTGACATTCCGGATTTTGCGGCGGCTGGTGCCGGCCTGCGACAAGGACTATATCGACGGTTGTTTCGAGGAGCTCTACGAGCGCAAGCTGGCCGCTCGGGGACCCGGCTACGCCCGGGCCTGGATCTGGTGGCAGATCGTCAGATCCTTGCCGGGATTCATTCTTCATCAGTTATTCTGGCAGCTGCGGATGCTTCAAAACTACCTGGGCATGACCGTTCGCCATCTCCTCAAGAACAAGGGCTTTTTTCTCATCAAGGTGTTCGGCCTGGCGGCCGGCATTGCCTGCAGCATGGTGGTGATCTTTTACGCCGTCAACGAGCTCACCTACGACACTTATCATCCGGACAGCGAGCGAATCTTCCGGATAACCAACCGGCGGGTCACCCAGGTGGGCGATTTCAACATGGCCACCTCACCCGGTCCTCTGGCGGTGCGGATCAGGGACAGCCTACCCCAGGCCGAGGCCGTAGCCCGAGTCATCCCGCCGTTCGAGAACGCCGGACACGTGCTGGCGGTGCAGGGCGACCGGCGGTTTTTTGAAAAAAAGGTCTATTTTGCCGATCCGGACATCTTTCGCATCTTCAGTCTGCCCCTGCTGGAGGGCGATGCGCGGCAGGCGCTGGCCGGGCCGCGCCGGGTGGTCCTCACCGCCACGACCGCCGCCCGTTATTTCGGTGGATTGCCGCCGTTGGGCCGCACCATTCAACTGGAGCTGGATTACGACTGGGACGGCGGCGGTGCCGTGACGGCGGATTTCCAGGTAACGGGAGTGATGGCGGACCCGCCGCCCAACACGCACCTGAAGATGGACCTGCTTGTGTCCATGGACACCATGCTCCAGCATCGCACGAAGCTCAATGAAGAATGGATTCAGCCCCATACCAAGTACACCTACGTCAAGCTGCGGCCGGGGGTTGATCCGCGGGAATTCGAACGGCAGCTGGTCCCTGTTGCCGAAGAAGTCAAGGCGATTTTCAAGGCCGAATTGAAGAGAGAGATCCCGGTACTGGAATTTAACCTGCAACCCGTCCGCTCCATCCATATGGGCACGACCCTGCGGCAGGAACCGGAAACCCCGGGCAATGTCCAGTACCTGTACATTTATTCCATTGCCGCCCTGCTCATCCTGCTGGTGGGCGTGCTCAACTTCGTGAACCTGTCGGCTACCCTGTCCGTCACCCGGACGCGGGAGGTGGGCATCCGCAAGACGGTGGGCGGCCGCCGGTTCGACCTTATCCTGCAGTTTCTCAGCGAATCGTACATCGTCACGCTGCTGGCCTTCGCGCTCTCCATCGGCTTCCTGTCGCTGTTGCTGCAGTATTTCAACGAAATGGCCGGGACAGAGCTGTCGCTGGACCAGATCCGGACGCCCGTCATCCTGGCCGCCCTGCTGGGCCTGTTCCTGGTGGTGGGGCTGGCGGCCGGCGCCTACCCGGCCCTGGTGCTGTCGGCCTTCCGGCCGGTGACCATGCTGCGCAACGAGCTGGCGCCCGGCGCACGCGGCTCGGCGGTGCAGCGGCTGCTGGTGGTGGGGCAGTTCGCCGTGGCCATCTTCCTGGTGGTGTGCACGCTGGTGGTCTTTCACCAGCTGGAGTTCATGAAAGGCAAATCCCTGGGCTTCGACCGGGAGCAGAAGCTGATCCTGGAGGTCCGGAGCGACCAGGCCCATCTGCGCAAGGATTACGAAGCCATCAAGGCCGATTTCCGGAGTCACCCGGGGATCCTCGGCGCCACCGTTTCCTCGTCGGTGCCGGGCGAGCCCATCATGGGCGGCTATTACCTCCGGTCGGCGGGGGCGGAGGAGGGGGCCTGGGAGAACCGTCTCAAGGTGCTGACGGTGGACGAGGATTTCCTGGCGTTGTACGGGATCCGGATGGTGGCGGGGCGGCCCTTCGACCGGGAACGGGGCGACGACGCCAAAACAGCCTATCTCGTGAACGAGGCCGGTGCTCGCGAAATGGGCGTCCACCCCGAGGCGCTGCTGGGCCGGTCGTTTTTTGCCCATTATCACGAATTGACCAAGCAGGTGGTGGGCGTGACCGCCAATTTTCATTTCATGGGCATGAAGGAGGCCGCGGAGCCGCTCATCCTCGACATCGAAAACTCCCTCTTCCGCGTGTTGACGCTGGCCATCGACCGCCAGCAGGCGGGTGCGGCCATGGAGCATGTCCGTGACGTATGGCAGAGCCACTTTCCCGAGGCGCCATTCGAGTATTATTTTCTCGATGAAGCCTTCGGCAAGGTCTACCGCTACGAGGAGGAGATGGGACGCCTGCTGGCCATCATCACGTCCCTCGGCATCAGTGTCGCCTTTCTGGGGCTGTTCGGCCTGGTGACGTTCATCACCCGGCTGCGACGCAAGGAGATCGGCATTCGACGGGTGCTGGGCGCGTCGCCGGCCAGTATCGTCCTGCTGCTGTCCCGCAACTTCATCCTGCTGGTGGTGCTGGCCGGCCTGATGGCCATTCCCGCCGCCTGGGCGGCCATGGAGCGCTGGCTGCAGGATTTCGCCTACCGCGTCCAGCCGGAAGCGCCGGTCTTCATCTTCGCCATGCTGGCGGCGGTGCTCATCGCCATGACCGCCGTGATCTTTCAGGGCTGGCGCGCCGCCGGAGAAAAGCCGGTGACGACCTTGCGGAGTGAATAACCATCGGGATCCTTTCTCCGGCCTGAGGTGACGCCAACCGTTGCCTGGTCCGGATTCAGGCGGGTCCCGCGCCGGTCCGTGTGCGGCCATGATCCGCGCGGGCCACGCCCAGCGACCGTCATCCCGGTGCCCCGATGGGATCTTTTCTCCATTCCCTTTCCCCTCAAACGACAGTTCTTGTGAGGCCGCACTGTTCCTGGCAAGATCTCCGGATAAACAATTGCCATCCTCGACAAAAAAAGCTACCATGGCTACCCGCAGGGAATCACGGCTGAATGGCCGGACGCTTTCCGCCATCAGAGGTAATCAAATTGAGTAAAATCAGTGAATTGAAAACGCTGTGCCACTTGGTGTTGCGGCGCCGCTTTAAAATCAGGCTGGAAATGGTGTGGTACGACGTGCCGCACATTCCCCTGAAAAAAATCTGGAACTACATCCTGATCCAGTTCAACCGCCTGTTTTACATTCCGCGGGTGCTGGGCATGCCTTACAAACTGCAGGTGGAGCCGTTCTTCGGTTGCAACCTGAGTTGCCCGGGGTGCCCGGCCGTCGATCCCGAGGCCAAACGGGTTCCGGGACCGCTGGCGCTGGATGTGTTCCGGAAATTCATCGACGCCGTGGGGGATTACGCCCTGTTCCTGCGGATCTGGTCCTGGGGCGAGCCGCTGCTGCATCCCCAGTTGCCGGAGATGATCGCCCACGCCAAGCGGAAGAACATCATCGTCATCACCAGCACCAACGCCAACGTGCCGCGCGATGACGACTACCTGCGCCGCCTCCTGGCCTCCGGCCTGGACATGCTCATCATCGCCATCGACGGGGTGGACCAGGCAACCTACAGCGCCTTCCGTCAGCATGGAAAACTGGAGCGGCTGCTGGACTTTACCCGGCGCATGGTCGCCCTGAAGAAGGACATGGGACTCCGTGAGCCGATCCTGAATCTGCGGATGGTGGTGACCCGGCAGAACGAGCACCAGCTGCCCCAGCTGAAGGAACTGGCCGCCGACCTGGGCGTGGACATCCTGACCCTGAAAACCCTGAATCCCTCCCAGGACATGAAGACCGTGCTCTTCGACATCATGCCCGAAGAGAAAAAATACCATCGCTACGCCGTCAACGAGGAAAAGGGCACCATCGTCCCCCGCCGCCGCAAGCGGCGCTGCTCTTTCCCCTGGAACCAGGCGACCCTCTTTTCCGATGGGGAGATCGTCGGCTGTGAGTTCGATCACCGACACCTCTATCCTTTTGGTAACCTGCAGGACGCTTCCTTCGAGGAGATCTGGCAGGGTGAAGCCGCCCATCGGTTTCGCCGCGATTATGTGAAATCCCGGGATAGCATCGAGTTCTGCCGGTTGTGTCCGTATCAGTACATGATCCCGGAATCCTGCACCGTGGAGAAATTCGTCGTCAGTGGACAATCCCCGTCCGTCTGAACCGAACCGATCAACCGTGTCGGCTGATGGGCCGGGCCACGGAGCCGATCGAGCCGGGCGCGAGGCCATCTGTTTTGCGAAGAACACGTCGGCCGGTCTGGCCGACGTTAGTGAACAATTCATGAACGAAGTCCACGCTGACAAACCGCCGCCAGGACAGGATACGCCGCCGCCTTTCCTGTCCGTCATCGTCCCCGTTCGCAACGGGGCGGATACCATCGCGGAATGCGTAGCCTCACTGCAGGCGCAGACCTACCCGGTCGGCGAGATCATCGTCGTGGACAACGGCTCCACGGACGACACCATCCAACGGCTCGAACCGTTCGCCGTCCGGTTGCTGCGCGAAGAGCGGCGCGGTTCATACGTCGCCCGCAACACGGGGCTGCGGGCCGCCCGTGGTTCGCTGGTTTATTTTACCGATGCCGATTGCCTGGTGCCGCCGGATACGGTGGCCCGCCTGGTGGCGACGTTGCAGGCGCAAGGCGTGGCGGGCGTCGGCGGCCAGGTGCTGCCCCGGCCGGCCGAAACCTGGGTGGGACGCTTCAGCGCTCTCGCCGGATTTCTGACCTATGGCCAGGCGCGGGGAGAGATCGACCGTTCGCCGAAGGCGTTTCTGTCGGGCGGGCTGGTCACCGCCAATCTGCTGCTTCGTAAAGATATCCTCCAGCAGGTCGGTCTGTTCGACGAAACCCTGCCCAGTGGCGGCGATTTCGAGATGTGCTGGCGGCTGTTGGCCCGCGGCCATGCCCTGTTCTTCGAACCGGCGGCGGAGGTAAATCATCGACCGCGCCTGACCCTGGGCCAGCTATGCCGCCAGTTCTACACCTACGGCCGCTGGCAGCCCCGGCTGCTGCGCCGCCAGCCGCTGCGGCGGAATTACATCCGTATCAAGACGTTCGTTCTGGACCCTCTGGAGTTCGCCTTCGGCGGTTCACCGCGGCTCCTGGCGGACGTGGACATCATCCACTGGCTGCTGCTGCTGTCGGGAGTGATGCCGCTGTTGTATGCGGCCCTGGGCCCATGGAGTCTGCTGGTGCCGGCGGCGCTGCTCGCCGGCGTGGTCTGGCGGACGCTGGGGGTGGTGCGCCGGACGGGCAATCCCGCCTGGCTGGTATTGTATCCGGCCCTCCACGCGGTCCGTTCCGCCGCCTTCAGTGCCGGCCGCATCCGGGGGGGTATCCGCGAACGGGTGCTGGCTTTCTGATGGCCGGCCGGCGGATGAGGGGGATACGAACGGGCCAACGGGCGGTGGGCGAGGCACCCCGGATTTGCCAAACCCGGGGCAGGATGTATCCCATCGAGAAACATGCCCGGCATTCCACCGGCGGCGGTAGATTATGGCCCCGCCTGCGGCAAAGTCGCAGTACCCCGGGTTCGCCGAACCCGGGGCATCTTTCGGGGCAGGTAGTCCGCGGCTGCGGGCGGTTTTGGAATGCGCTAGACAGCGCTTTGTTTTCATTGTTTTGAAGAACGATTGAAAATCGGACCGGCGACGGGCGAACATGCGAGATACATGGCCCGCACCGGCCTTGCGCGGGATAGACGAAAGAGCGAGGGTGTAGGGAATCCGTCTATGATCATGGTGGTGTTGTGAAGAACAAGCCGCTTCCTCCACCCGGGCAGGGGCGCCAGTGAGGTTCACCGAATTTTTCGCCACCAACCTTCCGGCAGCTGGCGCCTGCGATCGTCGCCCGCGCCGTCCGGGTACGTCGCGGTACCCCGGGTTTGCCAAACCCGGGGCCATTCATTTCAATGAATTCTCCCGATATGGATCAGGCATTCGATGATTGGTCGCCGGCCAGGCGTGGCTTTGGCCTGCGCTTGCCGGAAAGGGCTTTGTTCGTTGCGCCGTCGAACGGGCGCTGCTGTGCTGCCCCCTCCGGCCTGCAGCCTACGGGGAAAAAAATCCATCAATCCAGTTCGATGATGCGCTGCAGCTCTTTGTCCATGGGTCGCAGCTGCTTCTCCACGGCGATTTTCTGCATCCGGGCGTCGTGGTCCGCTTCCAGCGCTGCACGTTCGGCCTGCCATTTCTTGACATCGGCCTCGATCTGCTCCAGTCGATCTTCCAGGCGGCCCAGCTTGGCCACGTAGCGTTCGATGATGGGCCGGGCGTCGGGCGCCTCGGCAATCTCCTTGATCCCCGCCAGCAAGGCCTTGCGCTCGGCTTCCACAAGACCGCGTTCGGCGTTGCTTTTGCTGATCCTGGCGGTAATCTCCTCGCTGTTTTTACGAAGTGACACCAGTTGCGTCAGCGATTCGCGGGTACTGTCATCGATGTAGCCTTCCTTGACGAAAAAGGCGATATCGTCGGCAGACAGTTCGCCAAGGTCGTAGAGGTCTTTCATGGCCGCCTTGACCCGGATGGACAGGATTTTCTCTCCTCCAGGCTCCATTTCCATCCGGAACAGGTAGGTGTCATTTTCCTGATCCACCGGCTTGGGTGTGTCGTCGGTCAATGCCCATTCCTCGCCGGGGGAATCATAGCGGACATATACCACCCGCTTATCCTGTCGGAGATTGCGGATCGTATACTTTTCGGTTCGCAGCGCATTGTAGTACACCTTGAATTCCCCCTCGCGGGCCCGGGTCAGGTAGGCCGGCTCGTTGACCGTGACCGGTTCGGCCGTGCTGACCTCCAGCGCTGCCTCGTCGCTGAAGGGGATGATCTTTTTGGCGTTGGGCCGCAGCTCCGGAAAGCCGGTCTCGCCAATGAAGGTGCCGCCGGCGTAGATGGCCATCGTGCCCGGTTCCAATGCCACGGCCGATGTGTTGTGGATGCGCAGCCCGCTGGCGATGGCCGGCCGGCCGAACTGGCGGAAAACAGAGATATTCTCACCGGGCAGGGAGCCCTGGAAAATGGGCAGCAGCGCCGTCTGGCGGGCGTCAATGCGAACCGGATAGTCGATCTGGTATTCGAAAAAGTCCTCGATCCGGCCGTAGACGGTTTGGGTTTCGACGCCTGCATCACCTGCCGCGATTAATTCCGTGATGGCTGAGCTTCGTGAGTCGGACGCTGTCGAATGGATTGTCCCGCCGATAATCTCAGTCATGTTATTATCGACCCCGTCTAACTGATAATTGGGAATCCGACCGTTTAACGCCCTCGTTGACGCTTTCGCCCGACCCGGCGGCTTGACGTTGTTCCACGGCTTGCCCGAGACGAGGGAGATCCGCACCCCCGGCCAATCTTCATCGGTGTAATTGCGGATCTCGGCCCAGCCCTGCAAAAAGGGCGGCTGCCCCTCGTTGAGCACCAGGCGGTAGGTGTTGGTCCAGGTAGGCGCGCCGGCGATGTAGCTGACCACCAGTTCCCGGCGGCGGGTCCCCTCCGAGGTGATGATAACGGTCTGCGGCTCCTGCCCCGTCTTGTGCCCGGCGGCCACCGTCACCCGGCTGAACAGCTCCAGGTTCTGGCGGGCCGTGGCATCCAGGATCTTGAGGGCCTTCACCTCGGCCAGGTCTACACTGCGCACGGTGCCGTCCGCCCCCATGAGGACGACGTGGTGGGTGATCCACTTGCCGTCGGCCGATTCGCGCTGACGCTGCTCGACGTTGAGGACCGACCCCGACACCGTCTCCTGGCCCCGCGCCACGGCGACGGTGGCGCCCTGCAACTGTTTGAGGACACCCGCCAGGCCGCCCTGCAGGTCCTCCTGCCGGGAGATGGCCGGCAGGGTGACGGGCAGATCGCCGGCGCCCACCGCCGGTTCCGCTGCCGTCTCGTGACGCACGCTGCCGATGCGCCCCTGGCCCAGGTCCAGCACCAGCAGGGAGCGGAGCACGTCCGGCACCTGGTCGGCCGGGAAGGTGAGACGGACTTCAGCCCGGCCCTCCACCCAGCCCCGCCGCTCGAAATAGGCCACGCCGTTGCGGTAAAAAACGATGCGATGGAGGGGCAATGAGGCGTCCTCCACGGCGTCTGTGGCCGGACCGGTGACCCCGGCCGGCGCTTCCGCCGTGGCCGCCGGTATCGCCACCATGGCCAGCCCGAACAACAAGATACCCGTCATAAGACGGATGAACAGCGATGATTTCATGAGCCTGAATCCCCTTTCGGTTGAAATTGACGGATGATAGCGGAACCTCCGTTCATCCTGCATACTCGCCGCTGGTGGAAAAGAATGGTCGTATGCTGATTGGATGAATCTTTTTGGCCGGTCGTTCAATTGTCGGGTCACCAACAGGCCATTCGGGGCGTGATACGACGGCGTTCCCCTGAAATGAGAATGGCTGATCGGTCCGACAGCCTTCGGGGAACCGCCGGCAACAAGGCCGGCGGGTGCAAATGTTTCGAACTTGGCAGCGGTAATTTCGTAGACAGGGCAAGAACCTTCGACCGAATTCGCCCTTTTTCCGACGCGGCAATGCCCGTTCACCCGGTCGAAACGACAGCAGGTGGAAGGAAATATGATACGGATCATCCTTGCTTTTGTCTTTTGGCTGTGCCTCGCGGCGGTTGTGCCGGCCGGCGGAAATTTGGGGGATGTTGAAGACCTGTCCGCATGGCCAACCGATGCACAGGGCGTTCTCGTTCCGGAGAATGAAAACGAGGCCCGGCTGAACCGCCTGCAGCCGCCGGATCATGTGATGGATGTCATCGGCGTCCTTCCCGGAATGGTGGTGGCCGAGATCGGCGCCGGGCACGGCCGGTGGGTGGTGTAGCTGGCCGTGCGGGTGGGCGAAAGCGGCAAGGTCTACGCCGAGGATATCGACGGCGACGCCCTCGACCACCTGGCAAAGCGCTGCCGGCGCTGGGGGCTGGCGAACGTCGAAGCCATCCGGGGCGATGTGAGCGATCCGAAACTTCCCGAAGGGGAACTTGACCTGATTTTCGTCATCTCGGCCTATCATCATTTCGATGACCCGGTGGCGCTGCTGGGGAAGGCAAGAGCCGCCCTGAAGCCCGGCGGCCGGTTGGCCATCGGTGAATGGCTGAGAGCTACCCCGCCCGGGAAAGTGGAAGAGCAGATGATGGCCGCCGGTTACCGGCTGGAAAAACTGGACACCAGTCTGGAAAAAAACAACTTGTATCTGTATATTTTTCGCAAGGCATTGCCGGAATAGAAGTCGCCGATGGAAGAGTCGCCGGACAAACCGAAGGACGGGAAATACGTCCGTAAAAGGGTGATTTGCGTCCGGCAGCGAAGGCTTGCGGATTAATCTGACTGTGCCGTTGGCGATGGGATCACGGCACATCAAAGGAGGACACGGATGGGCAAGAATCTCCACAGAGATGGCTGGAGTCGGCGGGATTTCATCGTCACTGGCGTCGCCGGGCTGGCGGCGGCGGCCTGTAATCCCCGGGGCAGTCTGTCCGATGGCGATTCAAACGCGCCAACAAGGGTGGAAAAAACGAATTTTATGTTCCGGGCGCTGGGCAAGACCGGCATCACCCTGCCGGTGGTCAGCATGGGCTCCATGAACAATCCGGAACTCATCGAGGCGGCCTTCGACCAGGGCGTCGTCCACATCGACACGTCCAGCGCCCACGCCCGCGGCAACAACGAGCGCATTATCGGCCGCATGGTCAGGAACAGGTCCCGGGACTCCTTCGTCATCGCCACCAGCACCGGCGTGGACGTTTTCCGGGATCATCGCACGGAGCTGATCCGGGCCGACGCCGATCCCGATGCCGTTTACGAGTCCTTCGAAGGGAGCCTGGCGCGGCTGGGACTGGACTATGTGGACATCTATTATCTCGCCGCCAACTGGGATCGCCGCACCGTGATGTTCGAACCGTTCATGAAGGTCCTGGAGAGAGTGAAAAAAGAGGGTCGAACCCGTTTCGTCGGCGTCACCACCCACCGGAACGAACCGAACGTCATCCACGCCGCCGCCGACAGCGGGTTTTACGATGTGGTGGCCACGGCGTACAATTTCCGCCAGCAGCACCGGGCCCAGGTCAGGGAGGCCATCGCCCACGCCGCCGAGGCGGGCCTGGGCGTGGTGGCCTTCAAGACCCAGGCCGGGGTGTATTGGGATGAGGAGCGGCAGCATATGATCAACATGCGGGCCGCCCTGAAATGGGTGCTGGAGGACACCAACGTTCACACCGCCGTGCCGGCGTTCAATACGTATGAAGAATTGCGGGAAGGGCTGTCGGTGATGAACAGCCTGCCCCTGACACCCCGGGAGCGGGAAGACCTGCGGCTGGGCGACAGAATGGGCTGGCGGGGGCTGTACTGCCAGCAGTGCCAGCGGTGCCGGCCACAGTGCCCGCACCGGCAGGATATCCCGACTCTCATGCGGGGGCACATGTACGCGGTCGGCTATGGGGACATCGACGGGGCCCGGGAGACGCTGCGAGCGGCTTCCATCAGCATGACCCCCTGTCGGGATTGTCGTCAGTGTACGGTCCGCTGCGCGGCCGGATTTGATGTGAAATCCCGCGTGGCCGCCCTGCACCATCGTCTGGCGTAACAGGTCTGTGGCGGTCAGGTCCGGGGATGTTCCCGCACGACCGCCAGCCTCACGCGTCGACGTGATTCCGACCCTGTAGGCGAATCAGGCATCCAGCCAGATTGAAAATCAACGAAATCAGTCACCTTCTTGGTGAATGTGAAAAAAACCACAATTATATAAACACGGCCTCGCGCCGCCCGTATAACTTCCTGACCGGGTGATCGGGAAGAATGCCTGTCATGACGCCGACGGTGGAGAGTCCGGTGCGTCGGCAATTTCCATGGACCGGCGGGGGGGGCGGACGGGTTTCGCCCTGCATCCGCCCGCGGAGGGTGACTCACCGGACGACAAAAAAAGGAGACCTGTCATGAAGAAGATGCTGATAGCGTGTTTGTCCGTTGGAGGACTGATCCTTTCGCTTGCCGGGAGTGCGAGCTTCGCCCAGGACCTGCAGGCCACAGCGGTCTCGGACCGGATCGTCATTGTGAGAAGTCCGGCCGGGGGCGAGCCCCAGCTGGTGGTCAAAACGGAAAAGGGCCTCGTGGTGTTCAATACCTTCTGGTCGGAAATCACGGCCCGCACATTCCGGGAAGGGATTGCCAACCTGTTGAAGCGGGATGATTTCGCCTACACCCTGAACATAACGGACCGGTTGGACATGTTCGGCGGAAACGCCACCTACCGCGATACCGTCATTATCGCCCAGGACACGTTTCTGGAGAAATACGAGGGAAAAGAAGAGGCTGTCGCCGCCGAGATCAGGCAACTCATCGACATGTGGCGCTGGAAAGCCGACGTCTCGCGCCAGCGCCTGGAGAAGCACCCGGCGGATTCTGCCGAGGCCGCCAACGAGCGACGCTGGCTGAACACCTGTACCCAACGGGCCGATGAGCTGGAGCGGGGCTTCTCGCTGGTATTGCCCGATCTGCTGTATCATGACCGGATGACACTGCATCTGGGGGACCTGTCCCTGGAGCTGATCTGGATTGGCAAGGCCGGCAATTATAACGGTGTGACCGTGGTGCGGATTCCGGAGGAGAAGGTGGCCATCATCCCCGGTTTCATCATGCATTCCCAGCATCTGGCGCCCCACCCCCACAGTCATTACGCGGAACTGGACGTGCCGCGCTGGATCGCCGTGCTGGAGGAACTGCTGGAAGGGGAACAGGCGGTGGAGCGGGTCGTCTGCGATATCAGCCAGGTCTGGACAAGGGAACGGGCAAAAACACACCAGGAGTATATCCGACGGTTGTGGAATCGCGTAAGCGCGTTGGAAGCGGCGGGGCAGGATCTGCCGCAGATCCAGGAGCAGCTGTCTCTCGACCGGGAGTTCGCCTTCGTCAAGGAGATGCAGGCGTACAAGGACGGTGGCGATGACTGGATCCGTCCGCAGCACAGGGCCCATGTCCGCGTGTTCTTCCTGCAGCACAAGACGCTGGCGTCGGCGATCATCGTCAAGACCGGCCTGGACAAACTGTCGTCTTCTTTGGCCAACATCAGGGAACTGCGCGCCGGCGACAGTGATCTCTATTTCGACGAGGAATCCTTCAATGCGATCGGCTACCATCTCTTACAAAAAGGGAACATTCCGGAGGCCATTGACGTATTCAAACTGAACGTCGAAATCTTCCCGGACTCCGCCAACGTTTACGACAGCCTGGCCGAGGCGTACATGAAGCAGGGGAACAAAGAGCTGGCGATCCACAATTACCGAAAATCCCTGGAGCTCAACCCTGAAAACGACAACGCCAGGGAGAAACTGAAAACGCTGGAACAGGAGTAGAGTCCGCGGCGATGACATTGCGCGGGTGAATGTGCCGGCCCCGTGCCATGAAGGCAAGCGGCCTGAGGGCGGCCGGTTCAGATGCAACCCCTCCACGCCCCTCGCTGCAGACGAGGCGGCTTGTACATGCTGCCGTACCACAGTCCAGGCGTGAAGCAGGCGGCATCCTGCCCGATGGAGAGTGCAATGACGGAACATCGGCCAAAGCCATCCACTCTGGTGAGCCGGCAGCGCTGGAGCCACATTGTCGGACCGACTCTGCTGGTTCTGGGGTGCATGATGGCTCTGTATGCCCAGACCGACGGCCGCGACCCGGTCCTGCGGGATGTCGGGCCGGCCTCGGAAATCATCGAAGATCTGCGCGAGTTTATCCCGGAGTTCATGCGGCGGGAGAACATCCCCGGCGTGAGCATCGCCCTGATCCACGACGGCCGGATCGCCTGGACCGAAGGCTTCGGCGAGATCAATGCCTTCACCGGTGGGGAGGTCACGCCGGACACGGTCTTCGAGGTGGCCTCCAACAGCAAGGTGATGGCCGCCTACCTGGCCCTGCGGCTGGTGGACCAGGGCCGCCTGGCGCTGGACGAACCCCTCCACCACTACCTGGCCGAACCATGGCTGCCGGTCTCGATCCGGGGCGACGCCATCACCCTGCGCCATGTCCTCTCCCACAGCTCGGGCCTGGGGCACGGTACCCTGGACAAGGACATTCACTTCACTCCCGGTGACCGCTACTCCTATTCGGCCGTCGGGTACAAGTATGTGCAAGCGGTGATCGAGCAGATCACCGGGCAATCCCTGGAGGCGGCGGCCCGGGAGCTGGTGTTCACGCCCCTGGAAATGACTTCCACCAGCTACATCAACCGGGCGGATCTCACCCCGCGCTCGGCCAATGGGCACGTGCGGGCCACCATCCCGGCCGTCCTTTTCGCCATGCCCTTTGTCACCTTTGCCCTCGGCGCATTCCTCATCGCGCTGGTCATCCGGCGCCTCTGGAAGAAAACCTGGCGGCCCACCTGGCGGCTGGGACAGGGTGTGATGGTCGTGGCGTTTTTTCTGGTTGTGGCGCCGGCGTTTTATTTTCTGGCGGAGATGGGGCTGCCGGAATTTGCCTGGCTCATCGCCTTTACGGGCGTAGCCCTGCTGGCAACCCTGGCCGCGGCGTTCCATGGCGGAGCGTGGCTCCTGGGCCGATTTGGGCCGGGGCCTTCCCGCCGCCGGTCCGCCGGGCTGGCCGTCGTGACCGTTCTGGTTATGGCCGGACTGATCCTTCTGGTCACCACCGTCCCCAACGTGCCGGTCCCACGCTGGACGCCCGTGCCGGCCGAGGCGGCCGGTTCGGCCCGGGCCACCGCGGGCGACCTGGCCGCCCTGCTGCTGGAACTGGCCCATCCCCGCCATCTGAGTGCGGACCGGGCCGTCGAATTACGCACATCCCAGGTGCGGCTAAGCGACCAGCTGTCCTGGGGGCTGGGGCCGGGCATTCTGCACAGCCGGGCCGGTGATGCCCTCTGGCAATGGGGGCAGCACATCGATTTTCAGAGCCTGATGATCATCTATCCTGACCGCGATTTTGGCGTCGTTGTGTTGACCAACAACGATCTGCTCCGTCCGGAAACGGCCATCCGCATCGCCCACCGGGCGCTGGGGGGCGAGATCGGACCCATCCTGCGGGCGTCCCGCCTGGAATTCAATGTTCGCCCGCCGTCCTGAACATGTCAGCCCACGCCTGTAACGAGGTTTCGCGTCTCCGGTTCGGTGGCCGGTGTCCCTGCGGAATGCTGTCGCCAGGTTACCCCTGGCAAGGAATGTGACGACCAATCGGTTTCGGGGTTAACTACGGACATCCGTCGGGGCGTGCGCAGCTTTTTCCACATATCTTTCTGTAATGTAATTAGTTAGGCTGATCATCCATTGATGTGAAAAAAACCACAATATTTTCGAACTTCCCGTCGCCTTATCCGTACACTCATGTAATTTGCCTGACAGGAAAACGGTGCCCGTCATGAACGTAACATTCGGTCCAATTTTCAGATGGCTGGGTGAGGGGATGAACACAAGGCACCGGCTGCTGGTGGTCATGCGGATTCTCTGCCCGGCGGTCGTTCCCGCCGTGACCATTGGGGACGCCGCCCGGGACGGCGATCTGCCACGCGTCCAGGCATTCATGTCGGAAGATCCCGCCCCGCTGTCGTTCATCCGCCGGTCATACACCATCGTCCGCCAATAGGAACGATTCACGGGGCGACAGGTGCCGGAATGGGGTTTTGTCAGATGTTCGGTCATACACGGTCATTCCAGATGGTCATGTAAACGAAATGTCAGCGGTCGTTTCCATCCTCCGGGATAGCGACCCGACGCGGCCCCGGGCCATGGACCGCGTACGGTCGCCGGAGTGACCGGTCGGTGATATGTTGTCTGCTCAATTCAATAAAGGAGAAAGTCAATGTTCAGTAAACGGTTGGTTCTGATCTGCGTGTTTCTGGCCCTGGCGGCCATCCCCTGTGTGGCCGAAAGTGTCGAGGGCCTGCCCCTGCATGTGAAGTCGCTCGCCCCCGGCGTCGTCCGCGTCTGGGTGGGTGACTACATTTCATCCACCGCCGTGTGCGCCGTCGCCACCCAAAAAGGCATCGTCGTCATCGACAGCACCGACATTCCCGCCCTGGACAAGGCGTTCCGCAAGGTCATCGCCCGGGAACTCGGGCGAAGCGACTTTGTGTACCTCATCAACACCCACGGCCATGCCGACCACACCAACGGCAACGGTGTCTACACCGACTGTGAGATCGTCGCCCACGAGAGTGTCGGCGACATGATGCGGGAAAGCGCGACGAACCGGGCCCGGACGGTCAACTGGCGCAGCGAAGATATCCAGCGCCTGAAAAAGGAGATCGCCGCCGGCAAGCTGGATGACGCCCACCAGGCGGCCGCCGAAGAGCGGATCATCATCAACCGGCTGTCCCTCGATTTTCTGAAAGCGGATCCCAGCCCCACCTGTCCCACCAAAACCTTCACGGATCAGATGGTGCTGGACTGCGGCGACGTCACCTTCGAGCTGTACCAGACCGGCGGCACCCACACCCGCAGCGACATCTTCATTTTTGTGCCGCAGAAACGCATCCTGTTCACCGGCGACATGATGGCCGACAAGTGGCTGTCCGATACGCCCGGCTGCCTGGCCACCTTCGCCGCTGCGTCGGGCGAAATTGAGGATTTCCCTGTGTTGCTCCGGCACTGGCAGGCCATGCTCGACCGCCAGGACGAGATCGACCTGTACGTTCCCGGGCACTGGAATGGCGAGCTCAGCGCCGCCGGCTTCCGGTCCCGCTTCGAATATCTGACGGCCCTGCTGGAGGACGTGCCGGCCATGATCGATGAGGGCCAGAAGTTCGAGCAGATTATGGCCGCCTACCCCCTGAAGGAAAAGTTCCCCCAGCTGGCCGACAGCCCCGGCGTCAACGCCAACGGGCACCGGATCTCCATCCAGCACCTCTACCAGGTTTACACCGGCAAGATCCCCTTCGGCCAGACCCTGTGGCCCATCTTTATGAACAACACGTTCGAACAGTCGTTCCCCGAGCTGAGAGCGGATATCCTGAAACAACCCGACAAGTACTTCACCACCGAGGCCGAGCTGAACTCCCTGGGGTATTTCCTGCTGAACGAGCAGAAACAGGCCGAGCATGCCCTGAAGCTGTTCGAGCTGGCGGCCGAGTTGTATCCGGAGTCGTGGAACGTGTATGACAGCCTGGCCGAGGCCTGTTATGCCGTGGGCAAGAAGGAGAAGGCCCTCAACCTGTACCGCAAATCCTTAGCCCTCAACCCCGAGAACGAGAACGGCCAGAAGTGTATCAAGAAGATCGAGCTGGAACTCAACAAGTGACGGGTGGGCTGAAGTGTAGATAAAGGACGGACGGGAGCGCCGTGACCGCTTGCACGGCGCTCCGGTTTGTCATCAAGGGCGGCTGTACCATGTAAAGGGCAAGTCGTCCCATGATTGATGTGATGACAGAAAAACCAACAGCAGGCCGGATGCCGGCTGGAAATATTCCCGGGATTGACCCTGTAAAGCTGGCGTTGCGGGAAAATCAAGCCAACCGGACGGACCGGTTCACTTCAAGAATTTCGCACAAGAAGGCAGAGAGGATAGGATGTACACACCACATGACCGAACCGGATGGCCTGCCGTCATTTTGCTGTGGGCAATGTTCGGCTTTTCTGTTCTGACCGCCCAGCAACCCGATATCTTCCCGTTGGTGCGGGCCAATGACGTAACCGGGGTACGGGCACTGCTGGAGGCCGATCCCTTACAGGTCAACGCCTCCCTGGCCAGCGGCTTCACCCCCCTCATGGCGGCCGTCGCTTCCCGGAACCGGGAGCTGGCCGAACTGCTCATCGCCCGGGGCGCCGTGGTCAGGGTCGGCGACGATCATCTGCGCGCGCCCATCCACTTCGCCAACTGGAGCGGCGATGGGGGCATGGTCGAGCTCCTGCTTGCCCATGGGGCCCCCGTCGACACCCGGGCCATCGGCGGAGCGACACCGCTGATTCACGCCTCGTACACCGACCGTTTCGAGATGTGCCGCTTTCTCATCGGAAAGGGGGCCGACATCCATGTCCAGTGCAATGCCCTGACCACTCCCCTGTATTTTGCGGTGTTGAACGGGAATCTGGCCTACGCCGATTTTCTGCTGACGGCCGGGGCGGAGGTGGATGTGCCCGATTTTCTCGGCCGTACCCCGCTGGCCATCGCCGTGCGTGACGGCAACCGGCCCATGGCCGAAAAGCTGGTGGCATACGGGGCCGACATTTTTGTCCGGGACCGGTACCTGAACCGTTCGCTGCTGCACGTGGCGGCCATCGCAGGGCACCAGGACGTGACCGAGCTGCTCCTGGAAAAAGGTCTGGCCGTCGATGACACCGATGGTCATGGTCTGACCCCGCTGGCCTGCGCCTGCCGCTACGGACACGCGGCGCTGGCCAAATTCCTGCGGGGCCGGGGGGCGGCGGGGCCGGCCACGGATGGACTCGATCCGGCAAGGGATTTCCCGTTGCCGGACGGACAACACGAAACGGCGCGGGTCATCAAGCTGCAGAATGGTGCCTGGGGTATCGCCACGAATCACACATTCCTTGTATTCGGCTACTCCGAGATGGGGGCAACACCGGCCGGGCGATCATTGTTGAATGGCCATATGGCTGAAGATGCCCTCACATCGGGCCGGAACATCTTCTGCGTCGATCATGATTTTCACCCGGACCGGGCGCGCTACGCCCTGGAGGCCTCCAATCCCCTGTATGCCCGGCAGGATATGGGCGCCGGCATCACGTTCATTTTCAACGCTGCCCACCAGGCGAAGTACGCTCCCTATGGCCTGAAACGCGTATTTTTTCCGAAGCCGAACGAAACGCTGGATTTCCCTGGGTGCCAGTTCCTGGCGCTGCCGTCTTACGGCGGCCAGGCCGCCTATGTGCTGACGGCCGACGGTTTGACCATCGTCTGGCTGACCGGCATTGGCGACAATTACATCCCGACCCGCCGGGACACCCGGGTCATCGACGAGTTGCAGCAGAGGGGGATCTCGCCCGATATCCTGCTGGTGGGCAGCCCCACCGGCATCGGCCCCGAAATGGCCCATGGGATCCGGGAGACCGTGCAGGCGGCCGAGCCGCTGGAGGCCGGCGCGGTCTTCGTGCTGGGCAACCCGCCCCTGGAGCAGAAGGTCCGCGACCAGCTCCGGCGCAGAGGACAGGACACCCGTCGCCTGAAGTGCTCCGAAAATCCCGGCGATTCCTTCCCTTGCGTCCACCCAGACACCAAGGGAAAAATATAACCCACAAGGAGTATCCATGAGAAGAATACCCTGGCTGTTGGTTCTGCTGTCGGCCCTGGCCGGAGGGCTCATGGGAGAAAGCCCTGGGCTTACCGGTCCCTACCTCGGCCAGCAGCCGCCGGGCGCCACGCCGAAGATGTTCGCGCCAGGTACGGTCTGCACGGATGAACACGAACTCAATTCGGTTTTCTCGCCCGACGGCCGGGAATTCTATTTCACGCGCCGGATCGGCGGCCGCTATACCATCGTCTGGATGCGGATGGGGGCCGACGGGAAGTGGTCGGATCCCGAGCCGCTGGCCTTCTGCCGGCAGGCGTCGGGGGTGGACCCCGCCCTGTCGACGGATGGGCGACACCTGTATTTCGGCTCGGGCCGGGCCGGCACCCTGGGCGATTCGGATATCTGGCGCTCCGATCGCACGCCGGACGGCTGGTCGGAGGCGGTGCACCTGGGTGATGCCGTCAATTCAGCCGGCAATGAGAACCATCCCGGCCTCACCGCTGACGGCACCCTCTATTTTCACTCCGGCGGTCACGGCGGCCACGGCGCCAGTGATATTTTCCGCTGCCGCCTGGTGAACGGCCGGTACGGAGAACCCGAAAATCTCGGTGAGATGATCAACTCGTCCGGTGGGGAATTCGATCCGTATGTTTCGCCCGATGAAGGGATGCTGATTTTCAGCTCCTCGGATCGGCCGGACGGTTTCGGCGCCGGGGACCTCTACGTCAGTTTCCGCAAAAAAGACGGCAGCTGGACCCGGGCTGTGAACCTTGGCGCGGAGATCAATTCACCGGAGACCGATTACTGCGCCAAAATATCGCCCGACGGGCGGTATTTCTTCTTTTCCAGCCGCAAGCGCGGCAACAGTGACGTGTACTGGGTGTCGGCGGACGTCGTCCGCCGTCTGAAATCAGCGGAATGAGGTGAGACCTTGCCCAAAACGAATCTTCTTAAAATGATCATCTGGATGGTGATCCCGGTCTGTCTGGCGGGTCTTCTGGCGGCCGGAACTCCGTCGCCGAAGGGGGACCCGGCGCGGCCCTATCTCGGCCAGGAACCGCCGGGGATGACACCCGAGGTTTTCGCGCCCGGCCTCGTCTCCACGGCGGCGTGGGAGGCGGCCGGCACGTTTTCGCCCGACGGGCGGGAGTTCTTCTTCACCCGGCGGCCGACCTGGGAGGGAGCGGACAACCGCCTGTTCCACATGAAAGTGGAGAACGGCCGCTGGACAGCGCCGGCGCCGGCCCCTTTCGCGCGGAATTGCATGGAGTATGAATCATCCATCAGCCCGGACGGCGGCAAGCTGTTTTTCAGTTCGGAGCGGCCACGGCCGGCCGGCACGGCCGGGCGGGGCCAGATCTGGGTGTCGGAAAGGGGGATGGATGGCTGGGGGGAGCCCCGTTACCTGCCAGGGTACGTGAATTCCGGCTGGGTCATGTACGTGACGGCGGCCACTGACGGAACCCTGTATTTTACCGGCGTCTACGACCAGCAGCATGGAATCTTCCAGTCATCGCCCGGGGCCGACGGCTACACGAAACCGGTCCGGCTGCCCGCGGGGGTCAACGACCGGCGGGGGGCGGCCCACCCGTTCATCGCTCCGGACCGGAGTTACCTGATCTTCGACGCCATGGACGGCGGGATGGCCGACAAGTCCCTGTTCATCAGTGTGCGGCAGCCGGACGGAAGCTGGAGTCCGGCCCGCAAGCTGGGTCCGGAGATCAACGCCACCCGCACGGAGATGTGTCCCAGCATGTCTCCTGACGGGAAGTATTTCTTCTTTTACCGGGCGGTGGAGAAAAACGGGGATATCTACTGGGTGGATGCCCGGATCATCGAGGCCTTGCGGCCGGAGAATGTGAACTGACGGAGGGGATGATGTCAATTCGAAGCCAGCCGTTTTTTTATCTGGTGTTGGTCGTTGCCGGTATATTGTCGTTCAGCATCCTGACCGCTCAGGAACAGGACAAAACCCATGGCCGTCTGGAAAACGAGATGGTGCTGATCCCCGGCGGCGAATTCATGATGGGCGCCGACAATCCATCCGGCGATCACCCGCTTCACAAGGTGCACCTCCCCTCGTTCTACCTGGACACATATGAAGTGACCAATGCCCAGTACCTCCGGTTCTGCCGGGAGACCGGGCGGCGGCTCCCCGAATTTTGGGGGCAGGATCACTATCACTGTTCTGAAAAATTTCCCGACCATCCCGTGGTGGGGGTGAACTGGGGCGATGCCGCCGCGTATGCCCAATGGGCGGGCAAGCGGCTGCCCACCGAAGCGGAATGGGAATATGCCGCCCGGGGCGGCCGCACGGGCATGGCGTATCCCTGGGGGGATTCGCTGTCCCCGGCACAGGCGAACTATTACCGGACGGGAGTTGAAGGAACGAAGCCGGTGGGGAGTTACCCTCCCAACGGTTATGGACTGTATGACATGGCCGGCAATGTGGTGGAATGGGTGCAGGACAGATACGACCCGGACTACTACCTGAACAGCCCCTCGGATGATCCGCCCGGTCCTGAAAAGGGCCGATTCCGGGTGATCCGGGGCGGCGGGTGGCATTCGGGTCCGTCGTGCAACCGGGTGTATTATCGCAACGCGTTGCCGCCCAACTGGCTGGATTTCAATGTGGGATTCCGGTGCGCCCGGGATGTGTCCGCTAAATAGGTGTGCCCGCCGCGCTGAAAGGGTGACGAGGGCCATGAAGCGGTGGGTGGCCGCGCCTGGCTGACAGGATCCCGTCCACTCACGACGCAAGGAGATAAACATGCGTACCAGCCATTTTCTATGTCTGTTTTTGTGTCTTTTCTGTACGGCGGTGTTTTCCCAGAATGGTACTGAATTTCAGAATCTCAATGGGCCATATCTGGGCCAGCCGCCACCAGGGGAGAAAGCCGTCCGTTTTGCCCCCAGGCTGATCACATACGAGGTCCATGAATCGCCGATCATTTTACAGGACGGCAAGGGGATACTCATCGGATCGATGATGGAAGGCTTGAAATATTATAGATGGATGAATGGCATCTGGTCACTGGAGAACACGTTACCATTCGATCTGCCGGCCAATTGTAATGGAATGTCGCTATCACCTTCAGGCAATCGAATCTATTTTCTGATCTGGACCGGGGATGACGAGAATTTCCATTATATCGAAAAACGAGGGGAGGGCTGGTCGGCGCTTCACTCGTTGGGAGACCAGGTAAATGATTTTCCCACTCATTGGCAGTTTTCCATAGCAATGAATGAAAACCTGTATTTTTCGACCGGGGGCAAGATTGTCGTCTCTGCGTTTGACGGGAACCAACACCGGAAACCCGTCCCTCTAAAGCAGGTTAACAATGAAGATCTGGAGGGAGGAACCCCTTTCATCGCCCCGGATGAGAGCTATCTGATTGTCAGTATCGAAAATGATCTGCACATCAGCTATCGGCTGAGCAACAACAAATGGACGGAGCCTGTAAACCTGGGTCCGTCCATCAACATGAAAGACTGTTATGATCTCTGCCCCAGGATCTCACCCGACGGGAAGTATCTTTTTTTCATCAGCCGACGATCCGGCCCGGATTTCCGAATATATTGGTCGGAGGCGGGCTTCATCGGAAGACTGAAACCGGAATACTTGAAAGATAAGGACTAAAATCATGCGAAAACTCGTTGCAACCAGCGTCATGGTCACATTCCTGCTGGTTCTGGCTGTAGGGGCCGCGCCGGATGACCCGTCGGTCCTGGAGGGTCCCTATTTCGGCCAGAAACCGCCGGGCCAAAGACCGGAACTCTTCGTCCCGGGCGTCATCTCCGTCGAGGATAATTTCGAGCACAGCGCCGCTGTCTTTTCGCCCGACGGCCGCGAAGTGTTCTGGTGCACCAACGTGGGATTTGTCACGGACAAGAGCAAGGCCGGCCACCTGCGCCTGTATTTCATGAACATGGTCGACGGCCGCTGGACACCGCCCCGGCCGGCCCCATTCGTCAAGGACATCCGGGTCGAGCGGCCGGTGTTCTCGCCGGATGGCAACCGGCTATATATCGAATATGGGAGTAATCCCCATCAGGAAAGCGACACCGATATCTATGTGGTCGAGAGAACCGGCGGGGGCTGGTCGGCGCCACGGCCTGTGTCGCCGCTGATCAATACACCGGCCATGGAACGGCTGCACTGCGTGACGGCCGACGGTTCGATGTATTTTTCCCGCGATCCGTTTACGAGAAACGAGGAGATATTTGTCGCCAGGTGGATGAACGGGGCATTCGTGGAACCCGAAAAACTGGGCGAAAGCTACAACTCGCCGGCCCCGGAAATCGCCCTGCTGGTGGCGCCCGATGAGTCCTACATGCTGGTAGCGACCATCAACACCCGGCACAGCGACGATCTGTGCATTTGTTACCGGAAAGCGGACGGTTCCTGGACGGACCGGATCCTCACCCCCTATGAGTGCGGCGGCTTCCTGGCCCTTTCCCCCGACGGCCAGTACCTCTTCTTCCTGATGGAGGGCATCGCCTGGATCAGCACGTCCTTTGTCGATGATTTGAAACCGGATGACCTGAAATAGCGGAGTAAACCATGGCACCAAGATCACTGCTTGTCGTTGGACTGTTTGTTGTGCTGGGTCTGAACATCCAGGCCGGACAGGATGAATTCCCGGTGCTCAAAGGCCCTTACCTGGGTCAGCCGCCGCCGGGGATGACGCCGGCAATCTTTGCGCCGGGGATCATATGCGGTGAAGCCTCGGAAGGGAGTTCGGGATTCGCCCGGAACGGGACGGTATTCATCTTTCAACGGTTTATCGAGGGCCAGTGCCACACCTGCATGACCACCCGGACAGGGGACGTCTGGTCCCCGCCCGAACGGATACCCTTCTGGCAACAGCTGATCCACAACGGGGATTTTGTCATGGCGCCCGATGACCGGACCATGCTCTATCAGGTCAAGGAGGAGCGGTCCGGTCAGCTGCAATCCGATATCTGGGAGGTCGAGCTTTCAGACGATGGATGGGGACCGCGTTCCCCCCTGCCTGCACCCATCAATACGGTCTATGATGAAAGTTTTGCCTCGCGCACATTCGGCGGCAACCTGTATTTCTTCAGCAACCGGCCCGGCGGAGCGGGCAAATTCGATCTGTACATGGCCGAATACCAGGACGGCGTCTATGGGGAACCGGTCAACCTGGAGGCCCTGAACACGGCAGATCATGAATGGGATCCCTTCATCGATCCCGCGGAGCGCTATCTCATCTTCTGTTCCACCCGACCCGGGGGGATGGGCCGGGATGATATCTATATCAGCTTCAGGGATGAGGGCGGTCGATGGTGCTCTCCCATTCACCTGGACGAACGGTTCAACTCCCCCCGTTCGGAAAACCGTCCGTATGTCACCCGTGACGGCCGGTTTTTCTTCTTCACCAGCTCCCGGCGAGGCAACCGGGATATGTACTGGGTGGATGCCCGGATCATCGATGATCTCCAGTCGGCATCTCAGCCAGGGAGGTGAAAATGAAGAGGTATATTCAGAATATTGTTGTCATATCCCGGGTGTCTTTTCTCGTTGCAGTGGCATGGCTTGCCATGTTTACAAGTCCTGGCCTCTGTCAGGGCGGGCCGCCGGCCGCGCCGGACACGGAAAAGATCACCGCCGAACTCTTCCAGGCGGCTGAAAAAGGAGATTACGCAACGGTCAAAAGCCTGCTGACGAAATATCCCGATATGAAGACCGCCGAACGAAACGGTGGCTGGACCCTGCTCCATATGGCCTTCAACAACCGGGAGCTGGTGGAATACCTGATTGCCATCGGATTGGATATCGACGCCCGGTCCGACGGACAGTGGACGCCCCTTCACTCCCAGGCTTACTACGGACATACAGACGGCGTGGAGCTCCTGATCGAGCAGGGAGCGGACATAGAGGCCGAGCATGCCTACGCCATTACCCCCCTGTTGAATTCAGTGCGCTGGGACCGGATCGAGACGGCCAGACTCCTGGTGGAGAAGGGGGCGAATGTCAATGCCGCCAACACCCTGGGGCGTACACCCCTGATATTGTGCGCCATCTCCGGCTATGTGGAACTGAGCCAAATCTTTCTGAAAAGCGGTGCGGATACCACAATCAAGGAGAGCAATTACCAGCGGACCGCACTGCATTTTGCAGCGCTGAACGGTCATCCGGATATTGTCGCCGCGCTTCTGAAAAAGGGTGCGGAGGTCAATGAAACGGATGGATCCGGCAAGACGGCCCTCGACCTTGCCAACAGATACGCCCATGAACGGGTGGCGAAATTGCTGAAATCCTCTGGCGCCCACGGCGAGATCGATCCCCGAAATTTCGGACATTCCCCCTGGCTGAAGAAAGACCTGCCGGCAGGCGGGGCCTGCGCCTGGTATATGGGCCGGGCCGGTTACGCGGTGAAAACGCAACATCACTTCCTCCTGTTCAGCTACTCTGTGGAAGGCCATCTCCCGGAAGAACCGCGGCTGTGCAACGGTCACATCGATCTCGCGGAGATTGCGGACTGCGACACCATCGTGTTTGCGGCGGGACCGGCCTACTGGCATCACCATCCGGAAAGATACAGGAACTGGCAAAAGACCCACCGGAACATCGACTTTGTCTACAGCTTCGAGGACAAGGTCGGACGCAATCCCAATTACTTCAACGATGTGGAAGGCCCCGATTGTATCCATCTTCCCGCTGGAGAGAAACAGACGGTTCGGGGCGTAAAGGTTGAAACCATACCCGTAGCCGGGCTCGGGCCAGGCGGATCGGGTTTTGTGGTGGAAGCGGATGGGGTGGTGATCGTTTTCGGGGGCGACCACCTGTTGCACAGTGAAGCCCAGCGAGACGCCTTCCGACAGCCCATCGACAACCTGAAGGGAAGGGGCATCGACATCGATCTCCTGATCCTGCCGGGCAATTTCATGATGGGCCGGATTTTTCCCGCCAACCTGGAGGGTCTCGACTATGCCGTCAAGACGCTCCAACCCAGAGCTTTTCTGGTTTCCGGGGGCGATTCGACGGAATTTGTCCTGCAGGAAGCGGCCGTCGCTCTTGACAAATACAAGGCGCAGACGGCCATCTTCTGCCCCGAGCACCGGGGCGATATGTTCATCCTCAACCATTGAGGAGGTCCGAGTGAAAGAACGGATGCTTGTCTTGATTCTGCTGGTGATGGAGGGCGACGGAATGTCGCCCCGGATATTTGCGTTGGAAATTATTTCCCCGGGAGGTCGGTGATGCTACATCGTCATTTCAGTTGGCTGTTGATGATGCTTTGCTTTCTGGCGGCGGCAGGCTGGCTGAGCGCCGCGGTCATCGAGCAGGCGCGGCCGAAGACGCCGGCCGCTTCGGAACTCGTCGCCCGCTGTGCCGGGGCCATGGGCGGCGGGGAGGCGATCCGGAACCTGAAGACACTCCGCCTCCACCCCGTCTATCCCGACCACGGCGACGAGCCCATCCCCATGGAGATCCTGAGGCCCAACCGCAGCCGCACCCCCAGGAACCGCTTCATCTTCGACGGCCAGCGCGCCTGCCTGCTCGGGGGGATCGACGGCAAGTCGGCGCCGAGGGAGTTTTCCAGCGACGATCTGAAAGACTGCGAGGTGGAGATCGGCTGGTTCTTCCCCGCCTTCTTCGACCATCCCGGAGAGTACGCCGGCAGCGAGACCGTTGACGGCAGGGAGTTCCACAAGCTGAAAGTGGCCCTGCCGCTGGGAGCGATCCTGTTCTACTGGCTCGACGTGCAAACCGGCCTGGTGGCCAGGGCGGCGACCACGCTGGTCTTCGCCGGCAAGGAATACAAGCTGGAAAGGACTTTCGGCGACTACCGCACCGTGGACGGCTATACGTTCCCTTACGCCTTCACCTACCAGGGCCGGCAGGGCGTCCAGAACGGGCGCATGGAAAAGATCGAATTCAACCCGGTGCTGGACGAAGCCGACTTCCGCATCCCGACCGAGACCAAGAAATAGGAGATCGTGATGGGAAGGCTACCCCTGGTTCTATCGCTGTTGCTCGTGATGTCAATAAACGCCAGGCCAGAGGATTTTTCGAAACTGGCCGGGCCATACCTCGGACAAAAACCGCCCGGTAGCGAACCGGAGCTCTTCGCGCCCGGGATCGTTTCCCGCGAAGGCTATTTCGAGCACAGCGCCGCGATCTTCACCCCGGACGGCACGGAAGTCTTCTGGACGGCAAAAGCAGACAGCCAGAGGGAGTACAAAATCCATTCCATGAAACTGATCGATGGATGCTGGACCCGGCCCTCGGTCCCGGACTTTTGCCGGGAAAACAAATACTACCAGACCTGCGTCCTGTCATCCGATGGGAAAAAGCTTTATTTCACCGACGGGAGCAGCTGGCAGTACGTCGAAAAGCGAAACGGGATCTGGAGCTCACCTATCCGCGTATCGACCGACATCACTTCGGGGGCCGACGTGAACATCTGCGCCGTGACCGGTAGTGGTTCCGTATACTTCATCAAGAGGCCAGAACACGATGTCTATGTGGCGAGAGCCGTGAAGGGAGGCTACGACGCCCCCGAAAAACTGGGTGAATCCATCAACTCCGGCGACACGAGGGAAAATTCGGTTTTCGTCTCACCGGATGAGCGGACCATGATCATCGAAGCGACCCGAGACGCATCGACCTGCGAACTTTTCGTCAGTTTCAAGAACGATCACGACGAATGGTCCGAGCGGATGAAACTCCCGATCAAGTGGGGCCGGCATCCCTTCGTGTCGCCGGACGGGAAGTATCTGTTCTTCATGACCCGCGACGGCGTCTATTGGGTTTCCACAGAAATCATCGCAGAGCTTCGGCCGAAGGAATAGAAGAAGCCGGAGACGCCTGTAAAAATTCCTGGTTTTTGTTATTGTGACCGAGGTTTTTTCTGAGGAGGTCAATCATGAAAAGGACGTTTTTTACCTGGACGACGCTCGTTCTGCTTGTCTGTGCGGCGGCTGGGCCGCTGGCCGCGGCGGAGGACCCCGCCGACCGCGCGGCGGTCAAGCACGCCATCGAGCAATCCATCGGTTGGGCCATCGAAAAGGACTTCGAGGCCATGTTTCGCCTGTGGGCCGACGACCTGTTCCATTTCTGGCTTTTCTCCGACAGCCAGGTGATCGGTCTGGAGAATTTTAAAAAGCACGCCGAGCAATGGCGCGACCCCGATTTCCGGGGCACGCGCTTCGAATTCCGCGAACTGCGCATCGTGTTCTCGCGCTCGGGCGACGTCGCCTGGTACTCCTGCTTCCTGGACGACTGCGGTTCCTACAAGGGCCAGGAGTTCTGCCTGAAGAACGTCTTCCAGACCGGCGTGCTGGAGAAGCGCGACGGCCGCTGGGCGCACACGTTGATGCACGGTTCCTACCCGGTGGATAAAATTCCCGAAAACTACGTCCGCCGCTTCTACTCGAAACTGTTCGAGAAAAAGGACGCCGAGTAGCCGGCGCGTCTGCGCATGCGTCCATGAAATGAACGCAATGGGGCAGCGGTCAGCCGCTGGACCATATAAAATGACCGTTTCAGGGAAAGTATCTCCGGGGCACAACGGGCCCGGGATATACCTCGGGAGACGTCGCCACAGGCATGCCGGCTGCTGGCCGTGAGGGCGAGGGCAGGCCAGGTCAATCCAATTTTCCCCGCTGGGAAAACCGTTCAAATTCGCCCAATTACACATCTGGCAGCTTGTTTAGGGCCCCCACATCAGAGACCGCCGCATTCACTGTCTGGCGTCGGTGACCCCGCACTGCTCCATGCCGGGGCAGGAGGGGATGTTCCTTGGCATGACGGGGGGATCGATTTTTTGCCTGAGGGCTGGCTTATACGGGCAGATGGCGTACTATTTTGCGGGCAATAATTACATTTATGTCATTATTATGTCCTGGTCCGCCCCCCATGCGTACGCCTGACAAGTTCCTCCTGGGAACAGCCTCCCCCTACCGATGGACTATTGAGGCGATTTTTTTGCCCGTTTACAGTGATTGGGCGGTGTCAGATCGACTGAGCACGGCAAGGCTTTTTTTGCCCGAAAAAGTGGCTTTTAAGGCTGAAAAAAGACTGATTTTGAATTATATCTTGTTATATTACAACACATTGTCTTGATCCAACCCCAAGCCGATCCCAATTCGACCCCAAGCCGCCTAATACGGGAAGGAAAACGAGCATCGTTCAGATAGTGCCTTTACTCATACTTCAGGGAGTCGACGGGATTGGCAAACGCCGCTTTGACGGATTGGAAAAGGACGGTCACCACGGCGATGGTCAGGGCGATCAAACCGGCGACGACGAACATATCGAAGCCGATGTCGATGCGGTACGGGTACTCCTCCAGCCATATCCGCATGGCGCAATAGGCCACCGGCCAGGCGACGATATTGGCCAGCAGCACCCATTTGACAAATTCTCGCGTCAACAGGACGACCACACGGGCGGCGGATGCGCCCAAAACCTTCCGGATGCCGATTTCCCGGGTCTTCTGCTGGGCCATAAAGGACGCCATCCCGAACAGTCCCAGTCCGGAGATAAACATGGCCAGCAAAGTGAAGGAGTTGATCAATCCGCTCAGTCGCACTTCCGATTGATAGAGGCCATCGATCCATTCATCCAGAAAATGATAATCCAGGGGCAGATCGGGGATGTGCACCTGCCATGTCGACCGGATGTCGGCCAGTGCTGCCGGGATCTGACCTATCTTGAGCCGGATCGTCAACAAACGGTAGCGGTCCCAGTCCGTTTTTGAGGTCAGATACAGCACATTGGGTTTGATCACATGTTTCAGTCCCAGGTGCTGGTTTTTATACACACCTATTACCGTCCCTTCGGCGCCGTTCAGGACCAGACGACGGTCCACCGGGTTCGAAAAGTCCCATTGCCGCACGGCTTCCTCATTGATCAGATAAGCCCTCTCCCTATCGGAAGGGAACTCCCGGGAGAAATTCCTTCCTGAAGTGATTCGCATGTCGTGGGTGTCGATGTAATCGTAATCCACCATGCGATAATCCGTGTTCGTGCCCAGGTACTGCATATCCCCATTGGCGTTGTCCCAATCGAGCTTCCCGCCATGGGACAGAGTGCTGGCGGCCGTGATGCCGCTGATATTCGGGCTCCGGGCGAGGTCGTTCTTGATGACTTCCCATTTACCCTGATGCTGGTTGGGGATGAGGATGAAGACCAGATTGTCCTTGTCAAAGCCCATGTCGGCATGGCGCATATAATCCAGCTGTTTGAACACAACCAGCGCACAGGCGAACAGCCCGATGGACAGGACGAACTGGGCCATGACCAGGCACCCGCGGAACCGGCTCCTGGCGGCTGCCCACTGGTTACCGGTCCGGTGCCGAAGAGGCGCACCTTTAAGCACATCGATGGGCCGGAATGCGGACAGCACCAGAGCCGGATAGGAGCCGGCCACGAGTCCCGTGAAGAGGGCCACCACGGCGAGACCCAGGAGCAGTTTGGCATCCAGGATAGCGAGCTGAAGCTGTTTGCCGGCCAACTCGTTGAAGACCGGCATGGCGGCCCAGGCCAGGCCGATGGCGATAAAGCCCGCCAGAGCGGTGAATATCATCGATTCCAGGAAGAACTGTTTGACCAGTTGCGACCGCTTCGAGCCGACGACTTTTCGCAAGCCAACTTCCCGGGCCCTTTTCGCCGACCTGGCGGTGGAGAGATTCATGAAATTGATGCAGGCGATGAGGATGATTAGTCCGGCCACGATGCCGAAGATATAGACATATTTGATGGGCCCGCCGCCGCCCAAAGCATGCAGGTGCTGGTCGGCGAAGGGGAACAGGGAGACCTCCAGGGGATCCTTCGACCAGGGCCGATTGGAATTGAGGAGATCGGCAATCTGGGCGTTGACGGTCGCCGGGTCGGTCCCTTCCCGCAGCAGGACATAGGTGCGGCAGGCAAACCAGTTCCATATAGCCTGCTGAAATTTTGTGATTTCTTTCATGGAACGGAAGGTGAGGAAAAAATCCGCCCGGATGTCAGAGTTGCCGGGAATATCCTGCAGAACGCCCGTCACTTCCACCAGGTCGCCTTCGATTTCCATGATTCGCCCCATGGGATCCTGATCGGCGAACATTTTCCGCGCCGCTGTCTCCGTCAGGACGACACTGTTCACTTCCGCCAGGGCGGTTGCCTGGCTCCCTCGCTGCAAGGGAAAGTTGAAGACATCGAATATTTCCGGATCGACATAAGCACCTCGCCAGTCAGTGAAGACTGTTTCCCCCTGGCGGGCCATCATGTCGTCCCTGAACTGAAACCGGACCACCTGGGCGATGTCCGGGTAATCGGTCCGCAAGCATTCTGCCAGGGGGGGCGGCGTATTTTCGAAGAAGTCGCCGCGGTGATTGGTGCGTTCGCTGACGATCAGGTAGATATCCTCGGCCTGCTCATGGAAGGTGTTGAAGCCTAGTTCGTCCCTCACCCACAGGAGGATGAGCAGGCAGGCGGCCATACCCACCGCCAGTCCGGCGATGTTGATGAGAGAGAAGACTTTGTTTCTTTGGATGTTGCGCAGGGTGATGAGCAGGTAATTCCTGAACATGTGCATACTCCAGTGGATGGAATCCTCGAGGAATGGGGGCAAATTGACGAGAAGCTGGGCTCGGTACCAGGCGCGGGCGTAGCGTGTCCCCCGCCGGCCGCACAGCAGTGTGAACTCTTCATTGAGGTCACCGAGAAAGGAGAATTCGTCGCCACCACTGCGCATGAAACGCAGGATTTTTTCAGTGAGACGCGGGGGTGTCGGTGGCGCTGCTGTCATGGCGAACCTGCCCGTTCATCGGAGGAGACCTCTGGGTAGCTGTCCCAGATCAGTTTCTGCTGTTCGTACGCCGTTTCCAGCGCCAGAGTCCCCTGACGGGTGAGGGTGTAGAATATCTTCCGGCGGCCGCCCCGTTCGGGAGTCGGGTCCCCGTCTGTCTTGGTAATGTATCCCTTGCGGGACAGTTGGTCCAGATAGCTGTAGAGTGTTCCGTAAGAGATCTTTTTCTGCATGGATCTGGACATAACCGCCCGGATAGTCACGCCGTAGGCGTTGTCGCGCAGGCTCAGGATGGCCAGCAGGACGGCGGTCTCGTTCAATGTCAATTCTTTCATTTTTGTTCTCCCGGGACATATATACGGATTTTCCATAGATATTGTTTCAGGCATATTTGATTTGGGAATGAAAGTTGGGATTTAAAAAAACAATATCTTGAAAAATAGGACAACAGGCTCCCAATAGCATCGCCAATCAACCCGGGAAGCCGATCTTTTGGGCCCATGATCCGTACTCCAGTGTTCCGGCTTACCGGGAAGAACATGAGGTCCGCACAGCCCGCCGCGGCAGTTCGCATTGCATCCGGCGCCGCAGAGTGGACGCCGGGAGAGCTGGTTTCAGATCAACAAACAGGCCTCCACAAGCCAAAGTGGGCTGGATTCCATGGTTTTCCGTTTATTTTCATTTGTTTGCTTCGGTCCGATCCCAAACCCTACATGGCTGAGCCTGTTTTGTCGAAAACTGTAGCGCGGCAAAAAGGCAAACTTATTCTGTCACCGGGCAGTATACATCTGCGGAACATTTACCTGGGGAATCGTTATCGACGTCCCCCTCCCAGCGGAGGGCGTTGAGCTGTTTTAGGCGCTCAGCGGGGTCCCGTGGCGTGACGGATCTAAACAAGCTGGCAGCGAGGATACTGAAAGACCAGTCACAAGCGGTATTGAATGCGAATGGGGAGGGAACACCACCGCTGGATCGGCTGTGGGTGACAGGGGTTGGACAATGGCGAGGGGAGGATGACCATGATGGGTGAGAGAGAGCTGCAGTATCTGGACCGGGTCTCGCCGGCCGAGGCCGCCAGATTCCGTCGCTATCTCGAATCCCATCATGAAATATCATTGGAAGTGAATGATCGTAGAATCACTTATCTCTCCTGCGGCACGGGCCGGTGGACACTCCTCACCTTCGCCGGCGGCTGGGGCGGAACCGAGCTGGCCTATGATTTCGTCCTCGGTTTTGAGAGCCGGCACCGGGTGCTGGTGGTCGACGTTGGCGTCTTTGGGGAGCCGGAGGACATGGCCGGCGGGATCGACAGGGTGCTTGAGCAGGAGGGGATCGGACCACTGGTGGTGGTCGGCCAGTCGCTGGCCGGAATTATCGCCCAGGCCTATTTTCGCCGGAATTTCGTCAAAGTGGACGGTCTGATTCTGACCCACACCCTTGCGCCCCGCCCGGAGAGCAACAGGAAATGGGCGCCTGCTCTTTTCGCCCTGCTGCCCATGTCCTTGCTGAAAAAACTCTTGCGGCGGAAGATGACCCGCCTGGGCGATGTGGACCTGGCGGTCCCGCCCGCGGTAAGGGAGAGAAGACAATTCGCCACCGCCCTGCTGGGCTGTATGGCCGACGGGTATTGGACGAAAGAAGGGTTGCTGAATGTGCTCAGAATGGTCATGGCCATCAATGCCGGGGACGGGTATACGCGCGACTCCTTCCCCGGCTGGCAGGGGAAAGCCCTGGTCGTCACCAGTCCCGATGATCCGTATTATTCCGACGCCGGGCGGCTGCTGGAAACTCTGCCCAACTCCAGAAAACACGAACTTCCGGGTGGTTACGGGCATATGGCGCCCATGATACTCCGGGATGATTACCATGCGTTGATTCAGAATTTCATCAATGGGCTGGGTGGCGGAACCGTGTGAAATGTCAGGCGTGGTCGCCCGGGGTCCGGGAGTCTGGTTCCGGTGACGGAGATGTCCCGAAGGAGAACACAATGAATGGAAAAAGGTGGCTTGGATGCATTTTCAGCCTTGTTGTTTTTGGATGCGTGGCCTGGGCCGATGATTTCCCGATTCTTGACGGGCCATATCTCGGGCAGCCACCGCCGGGCGGGGAAGCGCAACATTTCGCCGCCGGCATCGTCGGGCCGGAACAATGCGTCTTCAACGCCACCTTCGCCCCTGATGGCCGGGAGTTCTATTATTCGGTGAAGGAGGCGTCGGGACGGGAGACCATCAAGGTCATGCGATGGCTGGACGGCCAATGGCGCGCACCGGAGAACGCACCTTTCGTCAGCCGTCACAACGATTGTGATCCCTTCTTTTCAGCCGACGGCCGCCGCCTCTGGTTCATCTCCACCCGGCCGCTGGAAGAAAGTGGGGCAGCCAAGGACTGGGACATCTGGTACGTAGAGCGGACGGCCGACGGCTGGACGGCGGCGGTGAACGCCGGGCCGCCAGTGAACTCGCCGCAGAACGAATACTACGTCTCCCTCACCCGTGACGGGACCATCTACTTCGCGTCGGAACGGCCGGGCGGTCACGGCTCCTTCGACATCTACCGGGCCGAATGGCAGCAGGATCACTTCACTGCACCGGAAAACCTGGGACCGGCCGTCAACAGCGACCGACTGGAGCACGACCCGTACGTGGCGCCGGACGAAAGCTGGATCATTTTTACCTCGGTGGACCGGCCCGGGGGCTGCGGGGCGGGGGACCTCTACATCAGCCACCGCCGGCCGGACGGCACCTGGACCGCCGCCCGCCACCTGGGGCCGGCCTTCAATACGCCAGGCTATGAATTCTGTGCCAACGCCTCGCCCGATGGCCAATACTTTTTCTTCACCCGCAGCGGCAATCTCTTCTGGGTGGCCATGACGGCGGTGCTGGACCGGCGGACCGAGTGACGAAGACGGTGACCAGGCCGTCTGTCCGCCGGCATTCAGTCCGTTGGGGGAATCCTGTGCGTATCCTGCGGCCTTCAGCCCACCGGTTATCCATCATGACGGCTGTCGCTTGAATTTACGGCGCCCCGGGTCCGCCCGGCTGTGTTACAATCCGCGTATACATGGATCGGCCAGGGGGAAACGTGCGGCAGACCATTCAGGACATGATCAGGGATGTGTTTTTCGGCACAGGCATCGGCCTGTGTATGGCTCTGCTGTTCACCGGACCGGTGGTGGCCGCCGTGGCCGCGCCGGTGCTCAAGTGGCAGCACGGCGGCTGCTATTCGTCGTGGTGCGAGACCGGGTGGTACTCGTCGCCGGCCGTGGCTGACCTGGACGGCGACGGAACGGCCGAGGTCATCGCCGGCACCTACACCGTCTGGGTCCTCAACGGCGAGGACGGCACGGTGCAGGACAGCCTGGGCACCAGCGCCAATCGGGTCTGGCCCGGCGTGGTGGTGGCCGATCTGGACGCCGACGGCGACTGGGAGATGGTCGCCGCCCACGGCGGGGGCTACCTGCGGGTGTACCATCACAGCCTGACCGAGGCCTGGTCGGCGCGGCCCGTCACGTCGGAGCTGCGTGGCCTGAGCGTGGCCGACCTGGACGCCGACGGTACCCTGGAGATCGTCGTCACCGCCGCCGTGGGCAGCCGGACCAACACCTGGGTGTATGAGCACACCGGTGCGCTGCGGCCCGGCTGGCCGCAGCTGGACAACGACACCGGCTACGCCTACGGGGTGTTCAACGACAATGCCGCCGTGGGCGACCTGGACGGCGACGGCCAGCTGGAGGTGGTGGTCCCGTCGGACGTCCATTACATCTGCGCCTACCGGCCCGACGGCGTGCAGTTGCCGGCCCATGCCATGTACGGCGACAAGGCCTGGGGCAAGGTGGGCGTCTGGGAGAGCCTGGCCACCGAGCTACGGGGCTGGGGCTACTGCGACGGGGTCCGCGCCGAGAGCTTTCGCACCAACTTTGCCCACGGGCCGGCCGTCATCGCCGACCTGGACGGCGATGGCACGGCCGAGCTGGTGGTCACGGGGAATGTGTACGATTGCGAAGTCGGTCATCCCCCCGGCAAATACACGGGGGTGTACGTGTTTCACGCCGACCGGAGCCGCTTCCAGGGCTCCGGTTACGACTGGCAAACCGTGCCGGTGGACATGGGCGCGCCCCTCACGGAGTCCTACGAAGATATCGAGAACTGCCAGCCCAATCCGGTGACGGCCGATCTGGACGGAGACGGGGAGCTGGAGATCCTTTTCTCGTCCTACGACGGCCGGGTGCACGCCTTCTGGCTGGACAAGACGGAGCACGGCGCGTGGCCCGTGTCCATCTATGATGCCGGCGAAGGATTTTACCGGTTTGCTTCAGAGCCGGCTGTGGCCGACCTGGACGCCGACGGATTTGCCGAGGTGTTGGTGGCCTCCTGGGCGGAGAAGGGGACCAACGCCAGCGGGTTCCTGCATGTCTTCGACCACGCCGGCGCGGTGCTGCACGAGGTGCCGCTGCCGGCGCCCTACGGCAGTCCCGACTGGAACGGCGGCCTGGCCGCGCCCACCCTGGCCGACATCGACGGCGACGCCGATCTGGAGGTCGTCGTCAACACCGCCCACTCGGGAGTGGTGGCCTACGACCTGCCCGGCACCGCCGCCGCGCGCATCCTGTGGGGCACCGGCCGGGGCAATTACCACCGCCACGGCTGGCGGGTCACCCCCGGCGACCTGAACCGCGACCACCGGGTGGACGCCGCCGACCTGGCCGTCCTGCTGAACCACCTGCACGGGCGGATTCCTTGCGGGCCGCCGCCCTTCCCGCCGCCCATCCAGGCGGGTGATCTCAACGCCGACGGCCGGGTGGACGCCGCCGACCTGGCCCGCCTGGCCGCGCTCCTGGCGGGGGACGATGATTGATGGATGATCTGTTGATCACCGCCGAGGCGCGGTGGGCACGGTGAATGGCCACGGCCGTGGTTTGGGTTGCTCAGGGTCGGACCAGGGTAAATAATTCAAAATAAGTGGATAGGATTATACAATCCTGATTTTCATCCCCGAAAGCTGCTTTGGAGCCAAACGGGTGTCTTTCCCGGATCAGCCGTTCCAGACCGACGTACGATTCAAGCCATTGCTCTGCCACGGTTGCAGCGATGGGTCGGCTTCGGAACGACCGAAAACGGTAAGGCTGTTTTTTTGCCCGAAAAAGTGGCGTTTAAGGCTGAAAAACGGCTGATCTCGGATCCTATGTTGTTGTATTACAATATATTGGCTTTGTCCGTTCCAAGACCATTTGATCCTATCTTGTTATTTTACAATACATTGGCTTGGTCCGACCCCAAGTCCATCAAGCCATTGCTCTGCCACGGTTGCAGCGATGGGTCGGCTTCGGAACGACCGAAAACGGGAAGGCTGTTTTTTTGCCCGAAAAAGTGGCGTTTAAGGCTGAAAAACGGCTGATCTCGGATCCTATGTTGTTGTATTACAATATATTGGCTTGGTCCGCCCCAAGACCATTTGATCCTATCTTGTTATTTTACAATATATTGGCTTGGTCCGACCCCAAGTCCATCCAGACCGACGTACGATTCAAGCCATTGCTCTGCCACGGTTGCAGCGATGGGTCGGCTTCGGAACGACCGAAAACGGGAAGGCTGTTTTTTTGCCCGAAAAAGTGGCGTTTAAGGCTGAAAAACGGCTGATCTCGGATCCTATGTTGTTGTATTACAATATATTGGCTTGGTCCGACCCCAAGCCCAAAACTGACGCCCGCTGGCGTTCAGCAACCCGGAAATGGTGTGCGAGCCCAGACAAACCAGCTGGGACAGCACGTGCCGGACCGCCCGCTCGGCATGCCGCCGCGGCACAGCTCCCGCGGCCAGCAAGGTCTCCAGGGCGGTCAAGAGGGGCGCTTCTTTTTTTTTACCGTCACGGGTGAGGGGGGCACGGTGGTACGGTGCAAGACCAGATTGGCCTTGTCTTCGATGTGCCAGTGCACCACTTCGCCTTTGGTAAAATCCATGGCCTCGGCCACGGCGGTAGGAAAGTTAATGTACCATTGATCGACGCCGCGCTGCCGTTTGATGAGCTGGACTTTGGTGGGATATCCCATGGGTCACCTCCGAGTATAACCTAGTATAAAAACTAGGCTATAAATCCCAAAAAGTCAAGCAATTTAAAGACGATATGGAAATTATGAGGGGAAATTAACTAGTAATAGCCAAACGCCAGGGGCGGACGCGCGGCGGCCGCCCGTCGCCCTGGGTAAGAGCATGGGAAGGCAGGGACGCCCTGTCAAGGGCGACATAAACCATTGAAAAATAGAGATTATTTCATCTGGCCACAGGATCAGCCACCAGGGGCAATTCTCCGGCCGGGCTTTGTTGCGCCGGTGGCGACACGTCGCCCCGGCAAGTCGGCCCGGCGCGCCCACCGCATCCTTGTCGTCACCGGTTGCGGCGGGGAGAGATGATGAGGCGGAAGCCGAGGTTGTTGCTGCGATGCTGGGGGTGGTGGGCGCCGCGGTTCCCGCAGCGGGCGATGAAGGCACTGCCGAACCAGGAGCCGCCGCGGACCACCCGCTGCTCGCCGTATTGGGGGCCCTCCGGATCCTGGACCGGCGATTTCTTGTACCAGCCCCCATCATACCAGTCGAGGCACCACTCCCAGACGTTGCCCAGCATATCGTAAAAACCCCACGGGTTGGGCTCCCGGGTGCCCACCGGCTGGCTGCGGTTGCCGGAGTTCTCGTCGTACCAGCAGAACCGGTCGTCCATGTCGTCGCCCCAGAAATAGGCGGCTTCGGTGCCGGCCCGGCAGGCGTATTCCCATTCGGCCTCGGTCGGCAGCCCGTACACGATGTTCCCCTGCCGGTTCAGGCGGCGGATGAACTCCTGGGCGTCATCCCACGAGACCCGCTCCACCGGCCGCGACTCATCCCTGAATTCCGCCGGGTTGTCCTCCATGACGCGGACCCATTGTTTCTGGGTCACCGGTGTGGTCTGGAGATAGAAGCCCTCGGTGATGACCACCTGGTGGCGCGGCTTTTCGTCACTACCGCCGAAGCGGTCGCCCATCATGAACTCACCGGGCAGAATGAACAGAAAGGTCATGCCCAGCGGATTGGTCAGCGGTTTGCGGGGCGGCGTCGGTACCGTGGAGGGTGCCGCAGGAGTCGGGTCCGGCACTCCGGCGGTGCCCTCGGGGAGGACCGAGCGGGTGGAGACATCCAGTCCGCGTCCCAGGGAAAGGGTGGTTCCCACCAGGGTGCCCGGCGGCATTTTCCGCTCCCTGATGCGGCGTTCCAGGGCCGCCACCTCCTCCTGCATGCCGGCGACGTCGATGGCCCGGATCTGGCGCAGCTTCTCCTCGGCGTTTTCGATCCGGTCGCTGTCCAGCATGTTCCAGGCGTCGGCCAGGATCTGGCGCAGGGCGGCCGATGCCTCGTAGCTTTTCTTGTTGGCCAGCAGCTGCTCGTATTCCTCACGAAAGGCGGCGATGTCGTCGGCATAGGTGTCGGTATGCTGACTCTCGGACAGGTCCAGGTACTGGCGGGCCTTGTCCAGGTCACCGGCCCGCAGGGCCTGGCGGGCCTCATGCAGGAGGCCGGGCACGGGGGCCTCCCCGGGCTGCGGAGTCGCATCGGGCGGATGCCAGGTGTCGGCCACCGACGCGGGTGTCACCGGGCCGGCGGTGTCCGGACCGCTGACGGTCGGTGCAGGAGGCGGCGGCGGGGGGGGCGGGACCTCGGGCGGTGGGGGCGTTGGCGGTGGCGCGGCCGACCGGCTGGCCTCGCGCCGTTCGCGGCAGTGGACCGCCAGGCGGTCCACCACCGTATCCAGGCCCGATTCGTCGGTGGGCGCCGACATCACCAGATCGTAACAGGTCCGGGCGTATTCGGCCACGGTGGGGAACCGCTTCTCCCGCTCCTTGTGCAACAGGCGCATGGTGGCCGCGGCCAGGGGCCGCAACCGGCCCGGCAGGAGATCGGGCAGATCCAGCGGCTGGTGGGTGGTCAGACGGAACAGGATGGCCGAATAGTTGTCCGCCTCGAAGGGATTGTGGCCGTGCAGCAGCTCGTAGGCCACGACGCCCAGGGAGAATTGGTCGGTCCGGGTATCCACCTTCAGGCCCTGGGCCTGTTCGGGGCTCATGTAGGCCGGCGTGCCCAGGGCCACGCCGGTGCGGGTGAAGCCCGAACCCTCGGCCAGCCGGGCCACGCCGAAGTCCACGATCTTGAGGATGCCGTTTTTGAGCAGGATGAGGTTGGCCGGCTTGATGTCGCGGTGGATGACGCGGTGCAGGTGGGCGTAATCCAGCCCGGCGGCGGCCTGCATGAGCAGGTTGGCGATTTGGGGATACGACAGCCGGTATTTCGCCGCGATGAGGGCGCCCAGATCACACCCGTCACAAAACTCCATGACGATGTAAGGGGAAGCGTCGTGCTCGCCCGCGTCCAGGATGGAGACGATGTTGGGATGGCGCAGGGTGGAAAGCACTTCGGCTTCGCGCAGGAAACGGCGCAGGACGTCGGGCTCTTCCAGCAGCTGGCGGTAGACGGTCTTGATGGCCACCAGCCGCCCGTCGTCCGGATGGCGCCCCTTGAGCACACGGCCCATGGAGCCCGTCCCGATGACGTCGATGATTTCGTAGCGGCCGATGGTGCGCATTATCCCCCACGCGGCTGGAGTTGTCTTATTATAAAGCAATTCGGCCGGAATTGGAAAAGGGGACGTCAATTTTCCATGCTCCGACCGGTCATCCGCCCGCCGGGATGGGCCTGACCGGAAGGGTTGCGCCGGATCGGGTGTTCCGGGTACAATGCCGATCAGAGAGAAAATTGTCGAAAGGATGTACCGCTGCATGACCACCAGAAAAACGTTCGGGACGGCCATCAACTGCATGGACGGCCGCGTTCAGCTGCCCCTGATCCACTGGTTGAAGGAACGGTACAGGGTGGACTATGTGGACAAGGTCACCGAGCCGGGGCCCAACCGCATCGTCGCCAGCCGGACTCCGGCGGGGCTCTTCGAGTCCATTCTCAACCGGGTGACCATTTCGCTGGAGAAGCACGGCTCGCGCATCATCGCCATTGCCGGGCATCATGACTGCGCCGGGAATCCCGCCCCCTATGCCCGGCAGTTCGAGCAGCTGAAGGAGAGCGTCACCGTGCTGGCCGGGCATTTTCCCGGCGTGGACGTCGTGGCCGTGTGGATCGACGAGCAGGGCACGGTGCGGCAAATCGAAACATGAGGACCGTCGGGACGGATGTCGCCACCGGCCGTTCGCCGGCCGGGACGGTCCGGGCGATGGTCCGCCGGGAGGTCATATGAAACCCGTTTACCTGGATTACAACGCCACCACGCCGGTGGCGCCCGAGGTGGCGGCGGCCATGCGGCCGTACCTGGAGGAGTTTTTCGGCAATCCCTCCAGCAGCCACTGGTATGGTGTCCAGACCCGCCGGGCGGTGGAGCGGGCCCGCCGACAGGTGGCGGATCTGCTGGCCTGTGATCCCGAGGAGATCATCTTCACCAGCGGCGGGTCGGAGTCCAACAACCTGGCCATCAAGGGGGTGGCCCTGGCCCGGCGGAGTCGCGGCCGGCACATCATCACCTCGGCGGTGGAGCATCCGGCGGTGATCCAGGTGTGCCGTTTTCTGGAAGAGCAGGGGTATACCGTCACCTACCTGCCGGTGGACGGGACAGGCCGGGTCCGGCCGGCGGATGTGGCGACGGCCCTGTCCCCGCAGACCATTCTGGTGACCATCATGCATGCCAACAACGAGGTGGGGACGATCCAGCCCCTGGCCGAGATCGGAGCCCTGGCCCGGGCGGCGGGCGTCCTGTTCCACACCGACGCCGCCCAGTCCGTGGGCAAGATCCCGGTCCGGGTGGACGACCTGGGCGTGGACCTGCTGTCGGTGGCCGGCCACAAGCTTTACGCGCCCAAGGGGATCGGCGCGTTGTATATGCGACGCGGCGTGGAGCTGGTCCAGCTCATCCACGGCGCCGATCATGAACAGAACCGGCGGGCCGGCACGGAGAACGTGCTGGAGATCGTGGGCCTCGGCGCGGCCTGCGAACTGGCGGCGCGCGATCCGCAGGGACTGGCCGGCCATCTGCGTGCCATGCGCGATCGCCTGCACGGGCGGCTGCAGGAGCGGCTGGGCGACCGGGTGCGCCTTAACGGCCATCCCGGGGAGCGCCTGCCCAACACCCTGAGCCTCGGTTTCGCCGGAGTGGCGGCCAACATCCTGCTGGATGAAATCGCCGACCGGGTGGCGGCGTCGGCCGGGGCCGCCTGTCATGCCGACGAGGTGGACGTATCGGCCGTTCTGGAGGCCATGAACGTTCCGCCTGAATTCGCCATGGGCACCATCCGTCTCTCCACGGGGCGCATGACGACGCCCGAGGAGATCGACCGGGCGGCGGATATCGTCGGTGCCGCCGCCGAACGTCTCATGGCGCCGGCCGCGGAAAAGGCTGCCGCTATGACAGAGGGGGACGTGAAACTGACCCGTTTCACCCAGGGCCTGGGCTGTGCCTGCAAGATCCGGCCACAATTCCTGGAACGGATCCTGCAGGACCTGCCCGTGCCCAACGATGCCCGGGTGCTGGTGGGCGCGGCCACGGCCGATGACGCCGCCGTCTACCGGCTGGATGACGAAACCGCGCTGGTGGTGACGGTGGATTTTTTCACGCCGGTGGTGGACGACCCGTTCGATTTCGGCGCCATCGCCGCCGCCAACGCCCTCAGCGACATCTACGCCATGGGCGCCGAACCGCTGCTGGCCCTGAACCTGGTGGGCTTCCCCACGGGACGGCTCCCCGAAGGGGTGCTGCGGACCATCCTGCGCGGCGCCGACGCCAAGGTGCGGGAGGCGGGCATCCCCATCCTGGGCGGCCACTCGGTGGAGGACACGGAGCCCAAATACGGACTGGTGGTGGTCGGCCGGGTCCACCCCGGGCGAGTCTGGACCAACCGCGGCGCCCGCCCGGGCGATGTCCTGCTCCTGACCAAACCGCTGGGGCTGGGGATTGTCGCCACGGCCGTCAAGCGCGGCCTGGCCAATGCGGCCGTGGCCACTGCGGCCACGGCGGTCATGAGTCACCTCAACGCCACGGCGGCGAGCGTCGCCCGGCAATATACGGTCCACGCCTGCACCGACGTCACCGGCTTCGGCCTCCTGGGGCATGTGCGGGAGATGATCCTCGGGGGTACGGTCAGCGTCGAAATCGTCGCCGCGGATGTTCCACGGCTGGCCGGAGTGCACGAGCTGGTCCGGCTGGATGCCGTGCCGGGCGGCAGTCTGAACAACCTGGAGTATGTGTCCGAGATGGTCCGCTGGCCCGATTCCCTGGGGCGAGCGGAGCGGATCCTGCTGGCCGACGCCCAGACGTCGGGCGGCCTGTTGCTGGCCGTCCCCGCCGAAGAAGGGGCCGCCATGCAGGCGGAGCTGGTCGCGGCCGGCGAAACGGCCGCCTGCATCGGCCGGTTTGTCCACGGCGAACCGCCCCTTATCCACGTCAAATAAAACGGCGCCCCGCCGAAAACGGGGCGCCGATACGTGCCGGTCCTAAGGGCCGGCTCAGCTCTCCTTGCGCACCGGGATGGTTCCGGGCGAGGTGCGCAGCCAGCGCAGGATCTCTTTGGGTTTGGGCGGCTTGCCCGTCATGAGGATGCCGATGCGGAACACCTTGGCCGCCGCCCAGAAGGCCGCCCAGGTGGACAGTCCCAGCAGGACGGTGGACAAAATATATTCGAGGATATGGGGATGCCCGGCCGCCCGGTTCATCATCACGAAGGGGGTGAAGGGCGGAATATAGCTCAGGACCTTGGCGATCAGGCCGTTGGGATCCTTGGCGACGGTCATCATGGTGATGATGGGCACGATGAGGATCAGGGTGACCGGAGTCATCATGTTCTGGGCTTCCTTGAGGCTGTTGCAGACCGAGCCGATGGCCACGATGATGGCCGAATAGAACAGGTAGCCCAGCAGAAAATAGAGGACGAACGACACCAGGAACACGGGATCCGAGGCGATCTGGCCCAGGCCCAGGTCCGGCATGGTGCCGAACATGAGGGGCAGGCCCAGGATGATGCCCAGGAAGAAGATCACCCAGGTGCCCACCATGGTCAGGCTCATGGCGCCGATACCGAGGATCTTGCCCGCCATAAGCTGGATGGGCGAGACGGACGACAGCAGAACCTCGATGATGCGGTTGGATTTTTCCTCCACCGTGTTGTTGAGCAGCATGGAGACCACGATCATGATGGACAGGAAGAGCAGGTAGACAAAGGCCACCGGCGCCATCTGGTAGATCTTGTCCTTGGTCTCCACCTCGGCCTCGGCGCCCGTCTTGGATACTTTCAGCTCCCTGAAGTTGAGGGGCGACTGGATCCAGCGGGCGACCTCGGCGTCGATATTCTTCTGGTCCAGCCGTTGGGAGCGGATGATGCCCGACGCGATGCCGCCGAACCACTGCCGCAGGTCGCGGTCCGTGAGATTGTTGGAGACGTAGGAGCAGCCTTCGCTGGTTTCCACCGGATTATCGTTGATGATGAAGTAGGCGAACAGCTTTTCGTCGGTGATCATCTGGTTGTATCGTTCCCGGATCTCCTCCCGTGGTCCCTCGAGGGCGATGCGTTCGAACCGGGCCCGGTCCAGATCGGAGGTGATCTGGTTCGCCTCTTCGGCGCCGAGCTCACGGTACCATTTCCGCAGCTCACCCCGGGTCGCAGCCAGTTGACGTTGGGTCTCCGGAGGCAGGGGGCCGGTTTCCCCTTCGTCGTCGCCGACGGCCGGGCTTTCTCCGGACTGTTCGTAGACGAAACGTGCCGCCGCCTCCATCTGCTCCCGCTCCAGGTCGTTGAGCGCCGGTGCCACCCGCTGCAGCACGCCCGGCAGCTCATCCAGGGAGCCGTCCTGCTTGCGTAGACGGTGCCGGGTTTCGGCGAAGAGCTTGCCCATGTCCCGCACGGCCGCCCGCTCCTCCACGGCCTGCAGCAGCCACCCGGATTCGTCGATGACGGCGTAGGTTCGCACGTCCTTGGCCCTTTCCAGCAGGATGGGGACGATGGAGGCGATGACCAGGATGACGGGCATGGAGATGATGCCGATCCAGAATGTCTTGGTGCGGATGTTTTCCATGTATTCGCGCAGGGCGACGAGAAATGTCTTATTCATCGGATTTACCTCCCACGGCGCGGATGAAGATCTCGTGCAGCGACGGTTCCCGCAGGTCGAAGCGGCGCACGACCACCTTGTCGACCAGCCGGGCGAGGATCTGCTGGGGATCCACATCTTCGTTGAGGAAGATCTCGGCCTGCTTGCCCGAATCGTTGATGCGCTTGATGCCGTCGTCGGATTTCAGGAAGGAGAGGTCGCCGTCGTAGTCCAGCAGGATGCCCCGCTGGCGGCCGGCCTTGACCTGGGCCAGGGTGCCGTCGAGGACCTTGATCCCCTTGTTGATCAGGAAGATGTAGTCACAGATCTGCTCGGCCTGCTCCATGATGTGGGTGGAGAAGATCACGGTGCGTCCCTCCCGTTTCATCTGGAGAATGACTTCGCGCATGATTTCCACGTTCACCGGATCCAGCCCGGAAAAGGGTTCGTCCAGGATGACCAGCTCCGGATCGTGGACGATGGTGCCCAGGATCTGCACTTTCTGGCTCATCCCCTTGGAGAGCGCTTCGCATTTCTTGTCGATCCAGTCGCCGAGGTTGTACTGGCGCAGCAGCTCTTCGGCCCGGGATCGGGACGTCTGCTTATCCATTCCCTTCAGCCGTCCGAAATACGCCACGATCTCCCCCAGCTTCATCTTCTTGTAGAGGCCCTTCTCCTCGGGCAGGTAGCCCAGGCGGTCCTTGATGCGCTCGGCGTCGGGATTCCCCAGGACGGTGATGTACCCTTCATCGGGATAGAAGATGCTCATGATCATGCGGATGGTGGTGGTCTTGCCGGCTCCGTTGGGTCCCAGAAAGCCGTAGATACAGCCTTTGGGCACGCGGAGCGAAAGATCGTTCACGGCCACCACATCGCCGAAGCGTTTGGTGACGTTTTCGATCACAATGGCTTCATTCATCAACGGTTGCCTCCAATAGTTGTTCTGGCGGTCCTGGCGGGGTCTGCTTCCGGCCATCGGCGCCGCTGGCGGAGGATCCGGGCTCCCGGGAACCACGCCTGTTTTCACACGCCGTCCCGACCGGGGTCGCTGGCGGTCTCGTTCGGTAAATGTCTGTCTCCGGGGCATGGTGGACAGACGGCGTCCGCGCCTGCCGGTGGGAAAAGCGGTCGCCACAGGTGGGATTGCCGGCGGCCTGGAGCTGAACGATGGTGTTCTCCTGAGGGTCTTGCATAGGGTCCGACAGTCCATCCCTTTCCGATTTCGATCCCCATCCTGAGGGCGGATCCGCTCCCGTTGTTTAGGCGGAACGGTATTGATAACAGCTCCGGTTGATCCTTATAGCATTCCACCGGGTGGAAATCAATGCGACGGAGGCTTGGATGCCGGCGGGGGGCATGGGGTCGCAGGTCCCTTCCGGCGCAGCGGATGGTGTATAATGGGGCCAATACGCAGGGGACCCGGCGGGCCATGACCTGACCCGAGCCGCGGGATCCCGGGGAGGGTGAGCATGGCGATACCGACAGCGGGAAATCCGGCGGGGGAGGTGATCCTGCTGGGGATTCCCTTTGACGAATATTCGTCCCACCGCCGCGGGGCGGCCGGGGCGCCACCGCGGATCCGGGCGGCGCTGCGGGACGAGGCGTCCAACATGTACGCCGAGGATGGGCTGGACCTGGGCGCGGGCGGCGCCTGGCGGGACGAAGGTGACCTGGATTTCGGCGCCGCCACCGATCCGGTGGCCTACATCCGCACGGAGGTGCGACGGCGGCTTTCGGCAACCACGCGGTTGTGTCTGCTGGGGGGCGACCATTCCATCACCTATCCCGTGGTGCGCGCCTACGCGGAGCATCACCCGCCGCTGAACATCCTTCATCTGGATGCCCATCCCGATCTCTACGACGAGTTCCAGGGCAATCCGTACTCCCATGCCTGCCCGTTCGCCCGGATCCTGGACGAGGGATTGGCGGCGCGGGTGGTCCAGGTGGGCGTCCGCAGCGCGCCGGCGGAGTTGCGCGCCCGGGCGCGGCGCCTCGGCGTGGAGACGGTGGGCTACACCGACTGGACGGCCGTGCCCCGGGTGGAGTTCAGCGGGCCGGTCTATCTGTCGCTGGACATGGACGTGCTCGACCCGGCCTTCGCCCCGGGCGTCTCCCACCGCGAACCGGGCGGCCTGAGCACCCGTGACGTCATCCGGATCATCCAGGGCTTCGCCGGCCGGCTGGTGGGCGCCGATCTGGTGGAGTTCAATCCCCGCTGCGACCTGGACGGCCTGACCGCCGCCGTGGCCGGCAAGCTGCTCAAGGAAATCCTGGCCCGTCTCCTGCGGGACGCCGCCCGATAAGCGTCAGGATCTTCGCCGCGCCGCTTGACAGGTCCGCCCGTACAAATTATAGTTGAAACAAATTCACAGCCACCGAGGTGCTTATGGAATTAAAGGACGCTTTTGTCGAATTGCTGCGACGCGCCTCCACCGATCTTCCGCCCGACGTGGAGCAGGCCCTGCAGGATGCCCACCGGCGGGAAGAGGAGGGGAGCGCCGCCAAGGGCGTTTTCGAGAGCATTCTGGAAAATGTCAGCCTGGCGCGCCGGAATTCCACGCCCATCTGCCAGGATACGGGCGCCATCATCTATTACATCGACTATCCGCGCCACACGGACGAGGGCCCGCTCCGCGAGGCCGGGACGGAGGCCGCCCGCGAGGCCACCCGGCGCTATTATCTGCGGCCCAACGCCGTGAACCCCGTCACCGGCAAAAACAGCGGCGACAACGTGGGCCTCAACTCCCCCTATTTTCACTTTCACCAGTGGGACCATGATTTCGTGCGGGTGCGGCTGATGCTCAAGGGGGGCGGCAGCGAAAACGTCGGCACCCAGTACAAGCTGCCGGACATGGCCATCGGCGCGGGACGCGATCTGGCGGGCATCCGGAAATGTGTCCTCGACGCCGTGCACAAGGCCCAGGGCTTCGGATGCGCCCCCGGGACCATCGGCGTCGGCATCGGCGGCGATCGGGCCAGCTCGTATCTCCTGTCCAAGGAACAGTTTTTCCGGAAGCTCGGTTCGCCCAACGAAAGTCAGGAGCTGTTCGAGATGGAAAAGAAACTGTATGCCGATCTCAACTCCCTGGGCATCGGCCCCATGGGCTTCGGCGGCAAAACCACGGTGCTGGGAGTGTATGTCGGCGCCCAGCACCGCCATCCGGCGACGTTCTACGTGTCGGTGTCCTACATGTGCTGGGCCTACCGGCGCAAAACCATGATTCTGAGCAACGGCGAGGTGGACTATGAAGATTAAGCTGGACATTCCCATTTCCGAGAAGGCGATCCGTGAACTGAAGGTCGGCGATCAGGTGGAGCTCAGCGGGATCATGGTGACGGCCCGGGACAACGGCCACAAGCTCATGGTGGAGGAACGGCCCGATTTCATCCGCCCCTACCTCAAGGAGGGGGTGATCTACCACTGCGGTCCGGTGGTCAAAAAGGATGACGAGGGCCGCTGGCAGTTCGTGGCGGCGGGGCCGACCACCTCCAGCCGCGAGGAACCCTACCAGGCCACCGTCATCGGCGAGTACACCGTGCGCGGGGTCATCGGCAAGGGCGGCATGAAGGACCGCACCATGGCCGGCCTCAAGGCGCACGGTGCCGTCTATTTCCATGCCGTGGGCGGCCTGGGGACGCTCCTGGCCCAGCGGGTGACCCGGGTGAAGGAGGTCTTCAAGCTGGAGGAATTCGGCACACCCGAAGCCTTCTGGGTCATCGAGGTCAAGGATTTTCCCGTGGTGGTGACCATGGACTCCCACGGCAACAGCATCCACGACCAGGTGCTGGCCTCCTCCCAACAGCGCCTCGGCGAGCTGACTGCCGGCTGATGGCCCGACGCCCCCTATGAGGGGTGACGAAGCCACTGTTCAACCCTGCGGGCGCCCGCCGCGGATTTTTCCGCCGGGCGCCCATTTTCAGCAATCACCTTTTCCCCCGGACACATCTAAAATCCCGTGCCTCTTTCATGCCAAACATGCGCTGACATCGCCGGTGTGGGATATACCGGTGGGTGACGATGTTTCAACATTGACATAAAAATGAATTTTTGTTAAAATTTAGACAATTCTACGGCTGTCAACATCACCAACCGGCTCTGTTTGTAGGGATCAGTATCTCTATTTATTCACATATTTTTCCATCGGAGGAGAGAATGTCCAAGCTAAAGGCCAAATTGCATGAAAAAATCGAAGGTTGGCGGCCGCGCACGACCCGTCTGCTGAAAGAGCACGGCGACGTCAAGGTCGGCGAGGTTACCATCGCCCAGGTGATCGGCGGGATGCGGGGAGTGAAATGCCTCACCACGGACATTTCCTACCTGGACCCCTTCGAAGGGATCCGCTTCCGCGGGTATACCATCCCTGAGACACTGGAAAAGCTGCCCAAGGTTCCAGGCTGTGAAATGCCTTACGTGGAAGGTCATGTGTATCTTCTCCTGACGGGGGAGATCCCTTCGGAAGAGGACGTGGCGGATGTGGCGGCGGAATTCCGCAAACGCCGCAAAGTGCCCCAGTACGTATTCGATCTGCTTCGCGCATTGCCGCGCGACACCCATCCCATGACCATGTTCTCCGCCGCTGTGGTGGCCATGCAGCGGGAGTCGGAGTTCGTCAAGGCGTACAATGCCGGCGTCAGCAAGATGGACTACTGGGAGCCCACGTATGAGGATATGCTGAACCTGCTGGCCAAGATGCCGGAAATCGCCGCCTACATTTACCGCATGAAGTACCGCAGCGACACCATCATCCCGGCCGATCCCAACATGGATTTCGGCGGCAACTTCGCCCACATGATGGGCATCGACAAGCCGTACGACGAAGTTTCCCGCCTCTACTTCATCCTGCACAGCGATCACGAGAGCGGCAATGTCAGCGCCCACACCGGGCACCTGATCGCCAGCGCCCTGTCCGACATGTACTATGCCGTGTCGGGCCTCATCAACGGTCTGGCCGGCCCGCTGCACGGCCTGGCCAACCAGGAGGTCCTGCGCTGGATCCAGGGGGTGATGGAGCGGATGGGCGGCAAGATCCCCACCGAGGAGGAGATGAAGCAGTTCGTCTGGGATACCCTCAATTCGGGGCAGGTGGTACCCGGCTTCGGCCATGCCGTGCTGCGCAAGACTGACCCGCGCTATCAGGCCCAGCGCGAGTACTGCCTGAAGTATCTGCCCGACGATCCGATTTTCAAGTACGTGGATGTGCTTTACAAGGTGGTGCCGCCGATCCTGCAGGAGCTGGGCAAGGCCAAGAACCCGTGGCCCAACGTGGACGCCCAGTCCGGTGTCATCCAGTGGTACTACGGCGTCACGGAATACGATTTCTATACGGTGCTGTTCGCCGTGGGCCGGACCATCGGCGTGGCCTCCAACATCGTGTGGGATCGGGCGCTGGGCTATCCCATCGAGCGGCCCAAGTCCATCACCACAGCCATGATGGAGGAGATCGCCGGCATCAAATAGGGCCGGTCGGTATCGGTCATTGTTCGTCAACAAGAAAAGGGATGTCCGCGGACATCCCTTTTCGTTATTTGAGGTACGGCCATCTGCTCAGTTGCGGCCTTCGTACTTGTGCAGAAGCTCGATCAGGCGCTTGGCTTCGGGGGGGAAGGGCCAGGTGGGGTTGTTGAGAACCTGCTTATAATCCACCATTTTGCCGTAAAAGGCGGTGTTGGCTTCGCTGTCGTTGGTCAGGGCCGAGCCGTCCAGGGAAATGCCGGCGAAGGCGCCCTTGCTGCGGGCATAGGCGAAAATCTCGGCTTTCAACTGAATGTCCGTTCCCGCCTCGGCATGCCGTCCTACCGGGCCGGCGGCCACGCTGGCATCGGCACCCAGTTTTACCTTGTTGCCCAGCAGGGCCCGGTAGCCGCGCTCGTTGTTGACTACGAGCACCAGGTCGGTGGAGGAGCCGCCGATCTGCAGCCCGAAGCTGCCGCCGGTGATGGTGACAAAGGACGGGCTGCTCCATTTGCCGTTGTCCAACCGGTGGATCATGATGCCGTGCCCGCGACGACCGCCAAAGCCCAGGGCGGCCTTGATGACGCCGGGGATGATCACCAGCGCCTCACACTTTTCCAGCAGCCATTCAGGGATGCCTTCCTCGGGAATGTCCATGATTTCCTGCAGCACTTCGACGCTGTCATTCATGCGTTCCACCGTCTTCTCCTTGTCGATGGCCAGGACCGGATGGGTCATCACGCCCGCCAGGATCACCATCATCAGGACAGCGATGAAAGAACGCAAGGATGTATCCATGTTCGTATTCATACCCTTTGATCTCCTTTTGGTTTTCTTTTTTGGATGCTGGGCCGGCGTTCAGGATTCCGGCACGGTGGCGGCTGTAAAAAGTGACGGGCTCCCAGGGGCGGGGAGCCCGTCACCGTTAAGAGGAGAGGAAAGACATGCTGTGTTCAGGACATTCAGGTCGGTCAAGGCGGGTGCGCCCCATAAATTTCTCCGTACGGTTGCAAAGAGCCGGAACCTAGGCCTTGCGGCGCAGGTACGTCGGCACATCCAGGAGCCGCGAGGGCTCCGGTTCGATCTTGGTCTGAAAATTGAGCTCGTCAAAGGTTTCCGGTTGCGGGGCCTTGATGGTGGCGGCTGCCGGCCGGTAACCGCCGTTGCCCTTATGGATGGTTTCCGCCGTCTGCTGCGGTATCTCCGGTTCCGCTTCACGGTTCTTGAGAGGATCGAAGCCGGTGGCGATGATGGTGATCTTGATCTCTTCCTCCATGTCGGAATCGGTCACTACGCCCCAGATGATGTTGGCCGACGGGTCGGCCGCCTCCTCGATGATGGCGGCGGCGTCGTTGACATCCTGCATGGTCAGGGTCAGGTCGCCGGTGATGTTCATGATGATGCCCTTGGCACCCTTGATATTGGTCTCCTCCAGCAGGGGATTGTAGATGGCGCTGCGGGCCGCTTCGGCGGCCCGGTTTTCGCCGGTGCCGGTACCGATGCCCATCAGGGCCAGGCCCATATCCGTCATGATGGTCCGAACGTCGGCGAAGTCGAGGTTGATGAGGCCGGGTACCACGATGACGTCGGAAATCCCCTGTACGGCCTGGCGCAGGATGTCGTCGCACATGGTGAACGCCTTGATGAGGGGCGTGCTGAGATCCAGCGCCGACAGCAGCCGCTCGTTGGGGATGGTGATGACGGTGTCCACGCAATCCCGCAGCTCCTTCAGGCCGAAGTCGGCCTGGGACATGCGCTTGCGGCCTTCGAAGCGGAACGGCTTGGTGACCACGCCGATGGTCAGTGCGCCCAGCTCCGAGGCCAGGGAAGCGATGATGGGCGCCGCGCCGGTGCCGGTTCCACCGCCGAGGCCGGCGGTGATGAACACCATGTCCGACCCTTCGAGATGTTCGATGATGCGTTCGGTGTCTTCCAGGGCGGCGGCACGACCGATCTCGGGATTGGCGCCGGCGCCGAGCCCCTTGGTCAGCTTCGCGCCCAGCTGCAGCTTGATGGGGGCAAGACAACGGTCCAGCGCCTGGACGTCGGTGTTGGCGGCGATGAATTCCACACCCTGCACTCCGGATTCCATCATCCGGTTCACGGCGTTGCAGCCGCCGCCGCCCACGCCGACGACCTTGATCTTGGCCCCGACCTTGAATTCTTCCTCGAACATGAAATAACGGTTGTTTTTTTCATTCATGTCTTCCATCTTTCCTCCTTATACCTGTACGGTCTCTCCATACAATGTTCCATTGTTTGCTTTCAAACCAGTTCCTGTAACCAGTGCCGGAATCGGGCCGATGTTTTCTGTAGAAAACCCGACTCCGGCGTGAATTTTTCCGTCATGGACGTCGACCGGCGGGTCCGACCCAGCTGGGCTTTGACCAGCAGGCCCAGCAGTGCGGCGTGCACGGGGCTGTGCAATTCTTCGGGCAGATCCATGGCCAGCAGCGGCATCCCCAGCCGGCTGGGAATGTCGGTGTATTTTTCCGTGTAGTTCACCAGCTGGTTCAGCAGCGCCCCGCCACCGCACAGCACCACCGAGGTCAGCTGGGTGTTCTCGAACCCGGCCATCTCGATGGAGGCCTTGACCATCTCCAGGATTTCCTCGGTGCGGGGCTGGATGATTTCGGCCAGGATCTGGCGGGCGATCTGGCGCGTCCGCCCCGAGCCGGCACTGGTGATGTCGAACATTTCGTTGGGCTCGATGGCGTGCAGATCCATGGCCGCGAACGTCTGCTTGACCCGCTCCGCCTCGGCCAGCGTGGTGCGCAGACCGACGATGATGTCCCGGGTGAAATTGTCGCCGCCCACCGGCAGCGAAAAACTGTGCTGCAACTTGCCTTTCTGGAAGATGAGGGCCGTGGTGGTGCAGGAGCCGATGCTTAGCAGCAGGCAGCCGAATTCCTTCTCTTCGGGACTCAGCACCGCCTCGGCTGCCGCCAGAGGCTCCACCAGCATCTTGCCCACGGCCAGTCCGGCCTGGTTCACCGCCTTGGTGAAATGGGTGATCTGCGTTTTGGGCAGGGCCAGGATATGGAGGCCGACTTCCAGGCGGGTCCCCTCCATCTTGAGGGGGTTGTCCACTTCCAGATTATTGTCCACCAAACATTTGCGCATGACATAGTGCAGCGCTTCCAGTGAATTGGACAGGGTGATGTTGCGCGCGGCGTCGATGCATTTCTGCAGATGGGTCTCGGTGATGGGAACGGCGGTATTGCCCAGGGTGATGCCACCGCTGCTGTTGAAACTCTTCAAACCCCGGGCGCTGATGCTGACCCACGGCTGCTTCATCCGGGTCTGGGCCAGGCGTTCCGTTTCGGCGGCGCAGGCTTCGATGGTCCGGCTCAGGGCATCCAGGTCCACCACCACACCGTTGCGGATGCCTTCTGTCGGCTGGACGGAAAAACCCAGCACATCCACTTGGCCGGCCTCGGCGCAGTGACACAGGGCGGCGGACACTTTCGACGTGCCGATGTCCAGAGCGCCCAGGATGACGTCTTTGGATTTAAATGCCATGTTCCTGCTCCCTTACAGGCCGGTGGTCAAGGGGCGGCTGGTCGCCCGACCGCCGGAACCCGTCTCCGCCGCGGGGCGGAAGCGGCCGGACCTGACGGCACCCGTGCGTGTGGCCATGTTTACAGGTTCTCATATGGTTTCACGATGACCTTGTCGTCGTAACGCATATCGATCTCCGAAATGGGCCCGTTTTCTTCGCGGGCCATATCGATGACCTGAAAATAGTTTTCCAGTCGTTTGCGGAAGTTCTCGTGTCCGAGATGGACCCGCGGCGCCCCTTCCAGGGGGATGACCACCACGTCGGCCAGGTCGGCCAGGTCCACCTCCGACAGGCGTCCGGAGAGTCCGGTCTCGCCGCCGTCGATCTCCCGGACGAATTCCAGGTAACGCCGGATGCGCTCCCGGTTCTCGTCGTGGCTGAGTGGATCGCCGTCGTTCATCAGCCCGATAAGGACCGGGCAATCGATGTCATGACGGGCCGGCTGGTATTCGGACAGAAAGTCGCCGTTGGTGTCGAAGAGCCACAAGCGGTCGGTGCGGGCCACGCCCACCGGCCGTTTTTCGCGGACGACGATGCGCAGCTGGTCGGGCATGACCTTGCGGATGGTCACTTCCCGGACCCAGTTCACGCTCTCGATGCGCGAACGGAGTTCGTCGATATCCAGGGTGATGAGATTGTCCGGAAAATGTTTGTGGATCAGGGACCGGATGTCCTTGGGATTCAGATAATCACCTGTTTCGATGGTGATGTTGTCGGCCTGAACCGTGTATACGGGCAGGTGTTTGCCGTATTCGTACAGCAGGTACAGGGCCACCACCGCCAGAAAGAGGAGGGTGCTCTTGACGAGCAGCAGGGCCACCATCCGCTTGCCGCTGACCGGCAGGGTGGATGGATGGTCCGGATTTCGTCGCAGAAAGGCGTCTTCATCGGCCAGGGGGATGCCCATCTTGATGCCTTCTTCGCCGTGCATTCGCCGGGAATTCACGCTATGCCTCCTTATTCAGGCGGTCCAAAACCATGTGACCGACTTCGTAGATGTTGCCCGCGCCAAAGGTGATGATCATGTCGCCGGAGGCGGCCTGGTCGCTGATCCGGTCGGCCAGGCGCGGGAAATCCGGCTCGAACACCACCTGCTTGTGGCCGTGGGCACGGATGGACCGATACAGTTCCTCGCCGGTGATCCCGGGCCGCGGAGTTTCGCCGGCCGGGTAGATGTCCGTACAGAACAGCAGGTCGGCGTTGAAGAATGCCGTGGCGAACTGCTCCCACAACGCCTGCACGCGGCTGTAGCGGTGGGGTTGGAACACGGCCACGATCCGGCGCGGGGACAGGGCCCGGGCCGCCTCCAGGGTGGCCCGGATCTCCGTGGGGTGGTGACCGTAATCGTCGATGATCCGGATGCCGCCCACTTCACCCACCAGCTGGAAGCGCCGGTCCACGCCCTCGTAGGCTTCGAGCCCCGCCTGGATCTGCGGCACCGGCAGCGAGAGTTCCAGTCCCGTGGCGATGGCCGACAGGGAGTTCAGGATGTTGTAGGTGCCGGGGACCTGCAGCCGGAACTCCCCCAGGTCCCGGTTCTGGTAGAGAGCCCGGAACCGGCTGCCGCCGCCTTCCTGGGCGATGATCTCGGCCGTGAGGTCGGCGCTCTTGGAGAAGCCGTAGGTGATGTAGCGCCGCTCCACGCGGGGGATGATGGACTGGACATGGGGGTCGTCCAGGCAGAGAATGGCCAGTCCGTAAAAGGGGACCCGGTTGATGTAATCGAGAAAGGTCCGCTTGAGATCGTCCATGGTGCCGTAAAAATCCATGTGCTCGGCATCGATGTTGGTGATGACGGCGATGGTGGGATAGAGCTTCAGAAAGGAGCCGTCGCTCTCGTCGGCCTCCGCCACGAGCAGGGGACCCTGGCCCAGTCGGGCGTTGCTGCCGAAAATGTTCAGGCGGCCGCCGATGACGATGGTGGGATCCAGCCCGCAGTGATGCAGCAGGACGGAGATCATGGAGGTGGTGGTGGTTTTGCCGTGGGAGCCGGCGACGGTGACGGCGTACTTCAGCCGCATGAGCTCGCCCAGCATTTCGGCCCGCCGGATGACGGGGATCTGCAGCTGGTGGGCCCGCTGCACTTCCATATTGTCGCCGGTGACGGCCGAGGAGACGACCACCACATCGGCATTGCTCACGTTCTCGGGTGAATGCTGCGGCATGAACCGGCAGCCCAGGGACTGCAGACGGGCGGTGGTGCCCGAGGCGCGGATGTCCGAGCCGGACACCTCGAAGCCGAGGTTCAGCAGCACTTCGGCGATGCCGCTCATGCCGATGCCGCCGATGCCGACGAAGTGTACCCGGCGCATCTTGCCGAACATGCCGCCGCTCCAGCTGCCGTTGGGGGAGGATTTCATTCCGGCACCTCCCGCGAGATATTCAGCACCAGGCCGATGGCCAGCAGGCTGATGAGCAGCGAAGTGCCGCCCATGCTGATGAATGGGAGAGGGATGCCCTTGGTCGGCAGCAGATGGATGACCATGCTGGTGTTGATCAGCACTTCCAGCAGGATGAGGCTGATGAGGCCGGTCCCCAGCATCTGGTTGAACGGGTGGGGGCTCTTCACCGAGAGCCGCATGCCGCGCAGGAAAAGGTAGCCGAAGAGTACGGCCAGGATGATGCAGCCCAAAAAGCCGGCTTCTTCGGCCACGACGGCGTAGATGAAATCGGTGTGGGGTTCGGGCAGAAAAAAGAGTTTCTGGGTGCTCTCGCCCAGGCCCAGTCCCCAGAAGCCGCTGTGGCCGATGGCGATGAGGGACTGTTTGATCTGATATCCCTTGCCCAGGGGGTCGGCCGCGGCATCGGCGAACGTCCGGATCCGTTCCAGCATGTAGGGCGACAACAGGATCACCCCGATGACGGCCGGGACCACCATCAGGCCCAGGGCGAACATCTGCCGCAACGGGAAACCGGCGAAAAAGAGCATGATCACGGCGATGGCCAGCAGGATGACGGCATTGCCCAGGTCAGGCTCGCGGACGATCAGGGCCATCATGGGGACGACCACCAGGCTCACCCGGAACAGATGTTTCCACGGTTTGTCGGACAGATCGGGGAAGCGGGCGCAGTACCAGGCGACGAAAATGATGGCCGTCAGCTTGGCCAGCTCAGACGGCTGAAAGGAGACGCCGGCCATATGAATCCAGCGGCGGGTGCCGTTGATGGGCGACTGGGTAAAAACCAGCAGCAGCAGCCCGGCTGTCAGGACAATCAGGCTGAAGACCGCCCACTTCTGCTGCAGCAGACGCAGGGGAATCTGGGTGGCGGCGAAGAAGACGAGAAAGCTGATGCCGGTCCACATGAGCTGCCGGTAAAAGAGGAAATGGGGCTGACCGAACTTGCCCAGGCTGATGGGCAGGGACGCGTTGAAGATCATTACCAGGCCGAAACCCACCAGGAAGAGGGTGGCAATGAACAATCCGCGATCGATATTCCAGTCCTGTTTGATCAGCATCCGAGCCTTTCCTTTTGCAGCGCCAGAACCGTCTGGCGAAACACCTCACCACGATGCTCAAAATTGTCGAACATGTCGAAACTGGCGCAGGCCGGCGACAGGAGAACCACGTCTCCGGTAGCGGACAGCGCCAGACCGCGGCGGACCACCTCCTCGAAATCGCGGCAGCGGCTCAGGGGCGCCGCCCCGGCCAGGGCCTGTTCGATCAGGGGCGCGGCCTCGCCGACGAGGAGCAGGTGGCGGACATGCTCCCGGACCACCTCCCGCAGGGTGCCGAAATCGGAGCCCTTGTCCTTGCCCCCCAGCACCAGCACCACCGGCTGCCGGTACGATTCCAGCGCCAGGCGCGTGGAATCGATATTGGTGGCTTTGGAGTCGTTGACGAAGAGCCGGCCCTCGATCTCGGCCACGGTTTCCAGGCGATGGGCCAGTCCGCGGAACGAGGCGATCCCGTGACGGATATGGGCGGCATCCAGGCCGCAGAGCCGCGCCGCCAGGGCGGCGGCCAGGCAGTTCTCCAGGTTGTGGCGGCCCGGCAACGGCAGGGCGGCCCGCTCCATGAGGGGCAGGAGTTCGCCGTCCAGCCGCAGCCAGAGGCGGTCGTCGGCCAGGCCGGCCCCGGAGATGTCCGCCGGCGACGGCCGCGGCGCCGAGTCGAACCACAGCACCCGGCAGGTCAGGGTCGGGGCCTGGCTGACCAGCCATGGATCGCCGGCGTTGAGCACGGCATAATCCGCGGCGGCAGAGTTTTTAAAGAGGGCCCACTTGGCACGGGCGTAATGGTCGACGGAATCATAACGGTCCAGGTGATCGGGGGTGATATTGAGAATCAGGCCGATGTGCGGCCGGAACGTTTCGATGGTCTCCAGCTGGAAGCTGGACAGCTCCGTCACGTAAACGGTGTCCGGCGTATCCCCGGCGATGAATTCGCAGAGCGCCCGGCCGATGTTGCCGGCGGCGTGGGCCCGCCGGCCTGCCGCCTGCAGGATGTGGGCCAGCAGGGCGGTGGTGGTGCTCTTGCCGTTGGAGCCGGTAATGCCGATGAGGGTGCCGGCCAGATGCCGGGCGGCCAGTTCCACCTCGCTCCAGACGGGAATCCCGCGCCGGCGGGCCGCCTGGACGAACGGGATCCGTTCGGGGATGCCCGGGCTGAGGATGACGGCGGCAGCTCCTTCCAGCAGGGATTCGGGGTGCCGGCCGAAGGCCGTTTCCAGGGAGCCGCCGGACTGGCCGGCCGCCCGGCCCAGGGAGGCGAGGGCCGTTTCGAAGGCGTCGGCGGGTCGGGTGTCCGTCACCCGGACAATGTGCCCTTCGCCCAGCAGGGCCTGTGCCGCCGCCTGGCCGCTGCGGGCCAGGCCCAGCACCACGAAGGTCTGTCTGTCCGTCGCCCGGCTCATGATGCACTCTCCCGTTTCTGCCGTAACAATTCCAGGGCCACCTCGCGGTCCACGAAGGGCAGGATCCGCGGGCCGATGATCTGCCCTGTTTCGTGCCCCTTGCCGGCCAGCAGCACCGTATCGCCTGTCCCGGCCAGCCCGATGGCCCGGCCGATGGCGGCGCGACGGTCGGTCAGGCGGATGTAGTCGTTCCGGATGGCCTCGATACCGGGCACGATTTCGTCGATGATGGCCTCGGGATCCTCGGAGCGGGGATTGTCGCTGGTGACTACAACCAGGTCGGCCAGTTCGGCGACGATCCGGCCCATGCGGGGGCGCTTGGAACGGTCGCGGTCGCCGCCGCAACCGAACACCACGATGAGCCGCCCGGGAGTGATCTGCCGCAGGATCTGGCAGGCGTTGCGCAGGGCATCCTCGGTGTGGGCGAAATCCACCAGCACCCGGAAGTCCTGCCCGGCGGAAACTTCCTCCAGGCGTCCGGGGATGGGCGCGACGCCGGCCAGGGCGTCGCGGATGACGGCGGCCGGGAGACCGTACAGCCGTCCGCCCACGAACGCCTGGGCCACGTTGTACACGTTTCCCATGCCCGTCAGGGGGGCGGCCAGCGGGTGCGCTGTGCCTTCGTGGTGAAGGGTGAAGCGGAGGCCGGCGTCATCGAAGAACGGCTCGCCGATTCGGTATCGGGCGGCGGCCGACCGGCCAGTGGCGTGTTTCTCGCCGGGAAAGGCGGCGAACAGGGCGGCGCCGTGCTCGTCGTCCACGTTGACGATGATCCGCCGCGGCAGGGGGCCGTTCCGGCCGTCGAACAGACGGCGCTTGGCGTCCCAGTATTTGTCCAGGGAACCGTAATAGTCCAGGTGATCCTGGGAAAAATTGGTGAAAATTACCGTGTCGAACTCCACGCCGTACACCCGCTGCAGGGTCAGGGCGTGGGCCGAGACCTCCATGACCAGGTGCGTGGCACCGGCGGCGATGGCGTCGTCGGCGAAGGCGGCCAGGTCCGGCGCCTCGGGGGTGGTGCGCTGGGCCGGTACGTCGCGTCCGGCATGGCGGTAGGAGATGGTGCCCATGACCGCCGGACTGCCGCCACCCTTGCCCAGGACAGCCTCCAGCAGGTACGTGAGGGTGGTTTTGCCGTTGGTGCCGGTGATGCCCACATAAGGAACGCGGAGATCCGGACGCCGGTGAAGCACCAGCGCCAGGATCCCCGTCGCCTGACGGATGTTCGTCACCTGGACCCAGTTCAGATTGCCGGAAGAAACAGAAGGGGGCTGTTCGGAAATAACTGTGTTCGCGCCCCCTTCTTGTGCTGAGGGGATAAATTCGTGTCCATCAAAATTTTCGCCCCGGACTGCGGCAAAGATGAAGTCACGGCCGACCTTGCGCGAATCGCAGGCGATGCCGCGAACAGGCGCGTCCCGGTGGCCGGTAAATGAAATGACTTCCAGATGTTCAAGAACATCCCGCAGTAACATAGGTGTATCCCTTCAGCACTTCAAAAGCGGACGGTCGCCCGCCCGCGTATCCCTTAGCGCCTCTCGGCGCGATCTTGCTCCGTTTCCGTCTTTATGGCGCCGTGGTTGCGGGTCAGGCGTTCCCGCGGCGCACGGAATATGTCGATTCCCAGCAGCTGGGAAACTTTCTCGGTATCATTGGAGAACCAGACGCTGCACCGGGTGTTGGGGGTGATGCGCACGCCGGCCGGGGGGATCTGCTCCACGGCGATGCCCGAGCCGCTCGGGTTGAGCAGCAGGCCCATGCGGCCGCATTCCTTGATGACATGGCGCAGGCTCTTGCCGCTGAAATCCGGCATCAGAAACGAGTCCTCGGGAATCAGGGCGATGACTGTTTCCCGCGGACCCGACATCCCGTCGAGCAGGAAATCATCCGGCGGCGGGGCGGGCGTCCGGCTGGCGGCGGGTGCCCCGGTGCCGGCCGGCGGTTTCTGCTGGGCCAGCTCCGGGGGGACGGTGGTTTCAGTGGGCTCGATCCGGCGCAACAGGAAGATCTCCCGGGCCAAATGATGGAACACCGGGGCGGCGACTTCGCCGCCGTGATACAGCGGCCGGGGGGCATCGATAATGACGCCGGCCACGAATGCCGGGTCGTCCGCCGGGGCGAAGCCGATGAACGAGGCCGTGAAATCGGTGGGGGAGTACATCTTCAGTTGCGGATCGAAAATCTGGCCGGTTCCGGTCTTGCCGGCCACCTGGTAGCCGGGGACGGCCGCCCGCCGGCCCGTACCTGATTCCACGGTGCGGACCAGGGCGTTGCGGATCAGCCCGGCGGTGCGGGCCGAGATGATGCGCACCCGTTCCGGGCTCATTTCGCGCACCAGCTCTCCCTGGTCATCCAGGATCCGGTTGACCACCATGGGGCGGACGAGAAATCCGCCGTTGGCGACCACGGCCATGGCCCGGACGATCTGCAGGGCATTGACGCCGATTTCCTGCCCCATGGAGATGGCCCCGATGGAGATCCCGCTCCAGCGGGAGGCCGGCTCCAGGCGGCCGGTGATTTCCGCCGGAAGATCCACACCGGTCTTTTCACCGAAACCGAACATGCGGATATGGCGGTACAGGCTCTCCTCGCCCATGCGCAGGCCGAGCTTGATGGCGCCCACGTCGGAGGAATTGGCCAGGATATCCGGGAAGGACAGATCGCCGAACGGCTTGTGATCGCGGATGATGTGGCCCGAGAGGGAGATATAGCCGTTGCCGCAGTAAATGATCTCGTCGGGTGAGGCCAGGTTTTCCTCCAGCGCGCCGCTGCAGGTGACGATCTTGAACGTGGAGCCCGGCTCGAAATACTGTTCCACGGCATAGTTGCGCAGGCTGGACTGGGAGCTTCGCCGCAGGTTGTTGGGATCGAAATCGGGCCAGACGGCCAGCGCCAGGACGTGGCCCGTCGCGGGCTCCATGATGACGATCATCCCCCGCCGGGCCTGGTTCTCCTGCACGGTGCGGAGCAGTTCCCGCTCGGCGATATGCTGGATCTGGTGGTCGATGTTGAGGATCAGGGTCTGGCCCGGTTCGGGCGGGGTGATGATCTGGGTGGTCAGCACCTTGCTGAGACCGTCTTTCTGAAGGAAGAGCTGGCCGTGGCTGCCGCTCAGGGCGTCGTTGTATTGTTTCTCCAGTCCCTCCAGGCCCACTTCCATGCCGTTGCGGTAGGTGATGGCTCCCAGAACATGGGCGCCCATCCGGCCTTTGGGATAGATGCGCTTGTTTTCGTCCAGAAAACCGACCCCGTCCAGGTTCATCTGCTTAAGGGGGCGGATGACGTCAGCCGGTACATATTTACGGATATAGCGAAATTTCAGTTCGCCGTCCATCTTCTGCAGGATCTGGTCCGCGTCCATGTTCAGCGCGCCGGCCAGGGCGGCGGCGGTGGCCGCCTTGTCCGTGATGTTGGGGGTGTAGATGAAGACGGATTCCAGCGGCACGCTGACGGCCAGCGGTTCCAGGGAACGGTCCAGGATCCGGCCGCGGGAGGCCGGCACCTGGATGAGATCGTCCTTCTGCATCCGGGCCAACTCACGGTAGCTCTCGGTTTCGAATACCTTAATATAGAAGACACGGCCCAGGATGACCAGTTGCCACAGGAGCACAACGGCCACAAAGATCAGCACGCGCGGGCGGTGCAGGGGGGTCCGTGAAATCAAGGGCTAGCCTCCGTTGGGCGGGGCGGGATCCTTCTTTACCGCCACCATGCGGGTGGTTCGGGTCGCCGAATGGATAAACCGGATCCTTTCCATGTCCACCTGAAGCAGGCCCATTTTTTCGGCCTCTTCTTCCAGGCGGGCCAGGGACGTGAGCTCCGCCTCGCGCGCCTGGAGGAAGGCCTGTTCCTGGTCCAGCTGGCGCAGGGTTTTCTTGGCCTGCTCGATGCGGTAGTCCGTCTGGCGGATCTGGTTGGGAATGTAGATATACCCGATGACGATCAGGGAGACGAGCAGTATCCCGACGGCGAACAGAAAGATATCGCGGGAACTGCCGCCCCGGTTCGTTTTGCGGATGGGGAAATTGACAATTTCCCGGTCGTAGTGATGACCAACCATTTAAATCCCCTGAAATGGATCCCGGCCACGTGGCCCGATCCATGGGTTCAACCACCGGCCGCCTGTCGCGCGGGCACATCCCGTCCCGCCGGACGACCGGCCCTACAGTTTTTCAATCGCCCGCATCTTGGCACTGCGCGAGCGGGGATTGGCGGCCTGCTCTTTCGCACCCGGCGTCACCGGGCGGGTGGTCAACAGGCGAACCTGTTCGCGGCGGGGGCATTCGCACAGCTCAACCGGTTTGTGACAAATGCAGCGTCCCGCCAGGCGGGCGAAAGCTCGTTTCACGATACGGTCTTCCAGTGAATGGAAGCTGATGATGACCATCCGGCCGCCCGGGTTCAGGCCGGGCAGGATGTTCTCGATGAATTCCCCCAGCCCTTCCAGTTCGTCGTTAACGGCGATGCGCAACGCCTGGAAGGTTCGGGTGGCGGGATGGATCTTGCCCGGGCGACGGCCCAGGATATGGCTCACCAGGGCGGCCAGTTCCGCCGTGGTCTGGATGCGCTTGTGCGCCCGTTGCCGGGCGATGGCCCGGGCGATGGCCCGGGAGCGGCGTTCCTCGCCGAAATGGTACAGAATGTCGGCCAGCTCCTCCTCGGGCAGGCTGTTCACCAGGTCGGCGGCCGTGGTTTTCTGCTGGCGGTCCATGCGCATGTCCAGCGGACCCTCGTGCTGGAAGGAGAATCCGCGCTGCGGCTCGGCCAGCTGGAAGGAAGATACGCCCAGATCCAGCAGCAGCCCGTGGATCCGGTCCACGCCCAGCCGGTTCAGCACCAGGGGCAGGTTTTTGAAATTTTCCCGGAAGCAGTCCACGCGGCAGTCGGCGCCGGCCAGCCGCTGCCGGGCCAGCGCCAGGGCGGCCTCATCGCGGTCGATGGCGATCAGGCGGCCCCGGGCGGAGAGATGGGCGGCGATGAGCGCCGCGTGACCGCCCAGCCCGACGGTGCCGTCCACGTAGACGCCGTCCGGGTGCGTCAGCAGCGTGGTGACCGCTTCCGGGGCCAGCACGCTCACATGCTGAGGCTGCGTATTCTTGCCGTTCATGGATGCCTCGACCGTCGTCAGTCCGTTCATGACTAAAACCCGCATTCCCGCAATTCCGCGAATGTGGCTTCGTCCAGCGGGTGCTCGTCCACATAGCTTTCCATGTTTTCGGCCCCCATCACCTGCAGGGTGTGCAGGTTCGAGATGACCGCCACATCCTCCTGCAGGTCCGCGCGCTTGCGTATATGGGGCGGAATGGCCAACCGCCCCTGATCGTCCACGGTTTTGGCGGCGCCAAAGAAGTTCGCGATGGTCAGGAAGCGGTGCTTGGCCTCCACCGAGTCCGGCATCTGCAGGAGCTTCTGTTCCTTGGCTTTCCAGATCTCCAGGGGGTAAATGGTCAGTTGCCGCTCGCGGATGACGGTCATAAAGACATCGGGACCATAATCGGCGAACAGCGTCTGGCGATGCTGGGCCGGGATCTTCAGTCTCCCTTTGTTGTCGATTTTGGCTTGATCTCCACCACGAAACATCTTAAAATGAACCACTTGTTGGATTGATTAAAAATACCCTGTTTTTGGGGTCAGATACTCCACTTCAGTCCACTTTGAACAACTTTAGTCCACTTTACACCACCCCTCGCGAAATTGTCAAGGGTAAAGATGGGGCAAGTTGAAGTTTTTACTAATTTTTCGGCCGGTCTGCGTCGGGCGGATGCCGGGACCCGCTCCGGAAAGAACGACGGCAGTCGCCAGGAGGACCTGTATGAAAACCGGTATTGTCGGTTTGAAGCGGGTGGGCAAGACCACCCTGTTCAATATTCTCACCGGCGCCGGGGTATCCACCGTGCCGGGAGGGAAAGTCGAGACCCATCTGGGCGTGGCCGCCATGCCTGACAAGCGCCTGGATTATCTGGCACGACTCTATCAGCCGCGCAAGGTGACGCCGGCCACCGCCCAATTCGTGGACATGCCGGGAGCGGACCCGGACGCCATGAAGGAAAGCGCCTATCTCGGCAGTCTGCGGCTGGTGGACGCGCTGGTCCACGTGGTGCGCACCTTTCGGGAGCCGACGGTGCCGCACCCCGCCAACACGGTGGATCCGGTGCGCGATGCCGGCGACATGGAGCTGGAAATGATCCTGGCCGATCTGTTTCAGGCCGAGCGGCGACTGGAGAAGCTGGACAAGGACCTGCGCAAGGTCCGGGACCGGGATCTGCTGGCGGAGCAGGCGGTGTTGCAGCGGGTTCGCGCGTTTCTGGCCGACGAGCGGCCCCTGCGGGAACTTTCGCTGACGCCCGAAGAGGAAAGGCACATCCGCGGCTTCACCTTTCTTTCCCGGAAGCCGCTGCTCCTGGTTCTCAACATGGATGAGGCGGATGCGGACTATCTGGGGACGGCGGTGGACCATTTTGGACTGACGGAGTGGCAGCACCGCCCCGGTGTGGCCCTGAGCGCCGTGAGTGGCAAGATCGAGGAAGAGTTCAGCCATCTGACGCCCGCGGAGGCGCGGGCCTTCATGGATGACCTGGGCATCCCGGAGCCCGGCCTGCACCGACTGTTGCGGGAGAACTACCGGCTGCTGGGCCTGATCACCTTCTTCACCGTGGGCCAGGACGAGGTGCGCGCCTGGACCGTCCGCCGCGGCGTCACGGCTCCGGAAGCGGCGCGAACCATTCACTCGGACCTGGAAAAAGGATTCATCCGCGCCGAAGTCGCGGCCTATGACCAGCTGGTGCAGTATGGATCCATGAACGCCCTGAAAGAACGGGGCCTGCTGCGGCTGGAAGGGCGGGACTACGTGGTCCGCGACGGCGACATCATGCTGATCCGGTTCAACGTCTGACCGTTGTGCGCCGCCGGGCGGCCCCTCCCCGGACCGGGCTGTGAAATCACCGGAACCTGGCCGCGGAATCAGCGTAGTATTGAGAGGGTCCGGCCGGATTCAAAAATCGGTCCAGCCGATTCCTTTGCGGCCCGGAGACATCTAAGGAAAAAAGATGTGATTATCTTTGAAAGGAGCGAGGAGACAATCATGACGAGCTTCGATGGAAAAAAATTGGCTTACTTCATTCTTGTGTTGGGCGCACTTATGATCGGCGTCGGCATCGGCACCATCATCACCTATAAGGCGTCGGCCAGTCACGGACCGGTGGCCGACAAGCTCAAGATCCAGGGAAGCGGCGACCCGCTGACCCTCGACAAGCAGTTCAACATGGCCGACGGTTTCGCCGCGGTGGCCGATGCGGTCGGACCGGCGGTGGTCAACATCAGCACCACGGCCCGCGTCCGCACCCGCACGCCGCAGGAGCAGGAGAGCCCTTTCGGTGACGATTTCTGGCGCTGGTTCTTTGAACGGGGCGTCCCCCGCGAGCGGGTTCTGCGCAGCCTCGGCAGCGGCGTCATCGTGGACAGTCATGGCTTCATCATCACCAACCACCACGTGGTGGGGGCGGCCGATACCATTACCGTCAAACTGGCGGACGGACGGGAATTTCCCGGCACCGTCGTCGGCTCGGATCCGGACACGGACATCGGTGTCATCCAGATCAAGGACGACAAGCCTTTTCCCTTTGCCAAGATCGGCGATGCCGATGATTCGCGGGCCGGTGACTGGGTCATGGCCATCGGCAGCCCCTTCGGACTGGACCAGTCCGTAACGGTGGGCATCATCAGCGCCAAGGGGCGTATCGCCCAGACCCAGTCCCTGTTCACCGACTACATCCAGACCGACGCCGCCATCAACCGCGGCAACAGCGGTGGTCCACTGGTCAACATGAAGGGCGAGGTCATCGGCATCAACACCTTCATCCAGTCGCCCACCGGCGGCAACATCGGCATCGGTTTCTCCATTCCTTCCAGCACCATCGTCAATGTCTACAACCAGATCGTGGAATACGGCAAGGTCAGCCGGGGCCAGATCGGCATCTACATGAACACCTTGCCCATGACCGACGCCCTGGCCGAGTTCTTCGATGTGCCCGACAAGGGCGGCGTCATCGTCACCGGTGTGACGGAGCAGGATTCTCCGGCGCGCGAGGCGGGCATCCAGGCCGATGACGTCATCGTGGAATTCAACGGCAAGCCGGTAGACAGTCCCGATACCCTGCGCAGCCTCGTGGCCCAGACGCCGCCAGGCACCGATTGCGAAGTGAAAATCATCCGCGATGGTCAGCCCAACACCGTCAGCGTCACCCTGGGCGAGCGGCCGCCCCTGCGGCCCACCCAGCCCAGCGGGCAGCCCTTCGATCTGGACGAGGAGGAGCAACGGCAGAAACCGGAGATCGGCTTTTCGGTGAACGACATCCCCGCGGCGCAGTTGCAGCGTCTCGGCCTGGGAACAGAAAACGGCATCCTCGTGGAGGAAGTCAAGCCCGGCTCCCTGGCCGAAGAGGCCGGCCTGCAGCCCAATGACATCATCGTCGAGGTCGACGGCAAGCCGGTGACCACTGCCCTGGCCTTCGTCAACAAGATCCGCGACATGAAATCGGGCGAGTCCGTGGTGCTGAAATTCATCAAGATCAGCGGCAACAACCAGGCCACATTTTACACGTCCATTACCAAGCCCTGACGGCGCCACGCCGGCGGTAACAGCCAGCCCCGGATCGCCATCCCGGCGGTCCGGGGCTTTTTCATCATGGGCCGTTGCGGGGGGCGGCCTTGCCAAAGACGAATCATGGTGCTCCGGATGTAACAAAAAGTTACTTTTCGAATCCGCGGCCATGCCGGCAGGCCATTCAAACTGCCGTAAATGGTGTGTCGCCGGATAATGCGGCAAAGGCATTGATTTTGCATCTTGTTTGCCGGCTTTTTGTATGGAGGAGGATCAACATGACGCGTCGCCGCCGGTTTCTCAACGAACGGGGCATATCCCTGATCACGGCGCTGGTGGCCCTGGTGCTGCTGGCGGTGGGTATTCTGGGAGCCGCCGAAGCCTTTCTGTATTCCATCAAGAACAACGGTTCGGCGGGCGGGGTGACCGCCCTGACCAACCTGGCCATGGAGACGGCCGAGAAGGTCATGCTGCTGCCCGATGACGATGCCGACGACACCACCGGCATCATGTCGGCCAGCGGCGCCACCTTCGATGCCCTGACCACCCTGAATTTCACCAACGCCAGCGACCTGGCCAAACGGTATTCGGTGAACCTCACGGTCACCTCGGCCACCAATATCGATCCCAACCTCATCAAGGTCGAGATCATCGCCCGCTATACGGCCAGTTATGCCGCCACCATGACCACCACCCCGGCGGCCAGCGAGGTGCAATTCGTCACCTACCGTTACCGGGAATAGCCCAAGGAGTAAGATCATGCTACGGAAAACCGCATCGTCCGCACCCAACCACCGGGGCTTCAGCCTGATGGAGGCGCTGGTATCCCTCATCGTGGTGAGTGTCGTCCTGGCGGGAGCCACGGCCCTGTTCCTCCAGAACCAGAAGGTGTCCACCGCCCAGGTCTCCCTGGCCACCATGCGCACCAGCCTGCGGGCGGCCATGGCCACCATCAGTCAGGACCTGCGCAGCGTGGGGGCGTTCATGAAATCGTCGGGGGTGACGGCCTTCTCGGCCAATACGGAATTCGGCCTGCGCTTTCTGGAATGCAACAACATCAATCCCAGCGACACCAACTACAATATCGGCGGTTACACGGGGTACAGCGCCAGTCTGCCCGACCGGCTACGGGTCATCGAGCCGGACCTGGCCAAGAACACCACCCTTTACGATTCCTACCAGCGGAACACCAACGACTTCAAGTCCGTCAAGATCCGTCCGGACGACTTCCTGATCGGCGATATCCTTATCATCACCAACGCCAATGTGACACCGGATTCCACCCTCTGGACGAGCGACCTGTTCGAGGTGACCAACAACGAATCCGTCGGTGGCTCCAATCCCTTTTCCATCCTCCATTTCTCCAACAACGCCCCCAGTGGTCTCAACGGACCCCACGGGTTCGGCGATCACGCCTATCCTCCCGGTTCGGCCGTGTTCCGGGTACGGGTATGGGAGTACTATATCGACTTTACGGATCCCGCCGTCCCCAAATTGTACCGGCGGGAGTTCAACCGCGCCCTGGAGCTGGTGGCCGAGTACATCGAGGACATGCAACTGGCCCTGGGGCTCGACACCAACGGCGACGACAATATCAGCGATTCGGAGTGGGTCAACACCGCCTTCAACACCATTACCGACACCCAGCTGCACACCCTGCGGGCGGTGCGCGTCACCCTGGTGGCCCGCACCGGCTATGTGCCGGTGGAGATGGCCGGCAAGCGGGCCGGCACATACGACATCTATTACCGTCAGCCCGATGTGGAGGATCACCAGCCCGACAACGAAACGGAACTGCCGCGCTATCGTGAGGTCTACGAGGAAGTGATCTACCTGCGTAACCTGCGCCCGGACCGGGAATCGTAACGGGATCAAGGAGGAATGATGAAATTCAGCCGTCGATTGCTGAAATATACGGAGCGGGTCAACAACCGGGGCGTGGTGATGCTCATCGCCCTGCTCATCATGGTGGCCCTGTCGCTGCTGGCCACGGGGGTCATTCTCATCACCACCACCGAAGTGTACGTCACGCGCAACGAGGCGTCGGGTAAGGAAGCCTTCTGGGCCGCGGAAGCGGGCCTGCGCCACGCCGAACAGGTCATCAATTCGTTCAATTCCATCGAGGAGATCAACTCGATTTACCAGCAGGGTTATGACTCGCGTTGCTTCGATTACGGACCCGAGGTCAGCGGCTATCCCGACTACAACCGCATCGGCTATGTCCTGACCGCGGATTCGGGCCCGGTGCAGTCCGATTCCACGTTCAGCAGCGATCCCGATCTCAAGTACATTGTTTTCATCGCCAACAACTACGGTATCGGTGAGGTGGACAGCAACGGCAACCGCATCGAACAGGAAAGTGATGGCATCGTCCTGGTCCGGGCCGTGGGCAACAGTGTTGGCGGTGCCCGACGGATTCTGGAAGAGCAGTTTTTCCTGGAGCGGCTGATCTATCCGGCGGCTTCCGACATGAAGGGCGGCGGTCCCGGCGGCCTGCCGCCGCAATAAGGGATGAACGTCCCGGCTGTCGCGTGTTCCGGCCGGATATCCGTTCTGCCCGGAAAATTCACTGCTTGCACATTACGCCTAAGTATTGTATAGTGAGACAAGTAGAAGCGATCCTGACGGCAGGTTCCGGCTGGCGCCCCATCGGTCGCCCACTCTGGAAAGGGGTGCGCCGGGAGAAAGGCATGGATACCATCCGGTTGGGTAAAACGGAGTAGGTTATGGAAAAGAAAACAAATCCCTTGTTCCGATGGCTGGCGGTGCTGGTCTGTTGCAGCCTGTTGCTGGGGCTGGCGGCGTTTGCCGACGACGAGAAAAAAGAGGAGCAGGCCAAGAAAAAAACCAGCCTGGCGGATCTGGCCCGTGGTTCCAAGGAGGACCGCCAGGCGGAGAGCGGCCGGAAATACACCAACGAGGACCTGAAAAAGGCCGAAGGCAACATCACCTCCTCGACCGACGTTCCCAAGACCGGGACGGCGCCGCAGCCCCCCGGGGGCCAGACGGGGCCTGACCAGGAATCGGTGGATGCCAAATACTACAAGGAGATCGTGGCGCAGATCCAAAAAATCGCCGACTTGCAGCGCCAACGCGACGTCCAGCGGCTGGAATACAACCGCCTGCGCACGCTGTACGCCAATTCGCCCAGCGGTCCCTACCAGAACCGGGAGGTGAAGCCGAAGCTGGACGCCTCCTACAACCAGTGGCAGGAACTGGAAAAGGAGATCGAGCAGGGCAAGAAGGATCTGGCGGCACTGAAAGAGGCGGCCCGCAAGAACGGGGTGCTGCCGGCCACCATCCGCCGGGCCGAGGAAGACGGCCAGAAGATGCCCGAACCGGACGTCCCGCCGGCCATCAGGTGATCGTCGGCCGGTGGACATCATGAACCATGGCCAGGCTGCGCCTGGAATCGCCTGATATCCGACCCGAGGAACACCCCTCGGGTCGATTTTTGTTGAGCCCCGGCGGCGCGCCGCATCACAGGAACATGAAAGAACCATCATCCCACAACCATCCGGCAGCACCAATGGATCCCACCGGCGAGGAGCGGGGGCGGATCCTGCTGGTGGAGGACCGGCTCTCGCTGCGGGAGATGTTGTCGGACTTCCTCGCCGAAGCCGGCTTCGACGTCGCGGCGGCGGGCACTGTCCACGATGGCCTGCGCCTCTTTCACCAGGGTTACTATCACCTGGTGCTCATGGACCTGAAACTGCCCGACGGCAACGGCCTCGATTTTCTCAAGGTTGTCCGCCAGGTGCGGCCGGCCCAGCCGGTCATCCTGATGACGGCCTACGGAACCATCGAGGATTCGGTGCAGGCCATGAAACTGGGGGCCGTGGATTTCATTCAGAAACCCGTGGATCTGGTTCAGTTGCGGCACCTGATCCGCCGCAGCATCGAGTTCGAGCGGCTGCAGACGGAGGTGCTCCTGTACCGCCAGGAGTTCCAGCACAACATGCGGTTGCCGGAGATGATCAGCTGCAGCCGCGCCATGGCCGACGTGGCCCGCCAGATCCAGAAGATCGCCGTCACCGATGCCACGGTGCTTCTCACGGGTGAGAGCGGAACCGGCAAGGAGCTTTTCGCCCGCACAATCCACCAGCTTTCGGGCCGGCGGAGTGGCCCCTGGGTGGAGGTCAACTGCGCCGCCATCCCCGAAACCCTCATGGAGAACGAGCTGTTCGGCCACATGCGCGGCAGCTATACCGGCGCCGAATCCACCACCCGCGGCAAGTTCGAGCTGGCCTCGGGCGGGACGCTCTTTCTGGACGAAATCGGCGAAATGCCGCTGCCCGTTCAGTCCAAGCTGCTCAAGGCGCTGGAGGAGAAGCGGATCGTGCCCATCGGCGGCAGCCAGCCCATCCAGGTGGATGTGCGCATCGTGGCCGCCACCAACCGCGACCTGGAACAGGCCGTGGATCACAAGTCGTTCCGCAGCGACCTCTATTTCCGCCTGGCCCAGTTCCCGTTGCGCATTCCGGCGCTGCGGGAGCGGCCCGAGGATGTGTTGCCACTGGCGCGCCATTTTCTGACCGAGGCCGCCCGCCGATATCACAAGCCGGTGGCCCGGCTGGAGCCGGCGGTGGAATCGCTGCTGCTGCGTCAGCCGTGGCCGGGCAACGTCCGTGAGCTCAAGAATCTGATGGAACGGGCCGTCATCGTGGATGAGGACGGCCTCATCGGCGCGGCCGACGTGTTCCCCGGCTGTCCGTCCCCCGACACCCCGGTCACGGCCGTGTCCGTCCGGGAGATCATGGCCCTGGGGCTGGAGGGCTGGCTGCGTCGCCGGGATGCCGAGCTCGAGCAGGCGGCCATCGCCGCGGTGATGGCTGAGGTGGGCGACGACCGGGCCAGGCTGGCCGACGCCTTGCAGATCAGCCCGCGGACACTCAACGTCAAACTGCGCCGCTACTTTTCCGCGGAAGATTCCGCTGCCACCACCGGTACGCCGGCGGAAGATGCAACTGCCCCCAACGACGCCTGAGCCGATTCGGGTGCGGTGTTCCGGGGGAATCCCGGTCCCGGATCCGGTCATGCCCGGCCCGGTCCGTCGCGGAAGGTGAAACACGTGTCCCGACTGAAACAAGCTTTTGCCGATGCGGTGTACGAAGGGCAGCGCCCGGTGATCCCCTGTTTTCCGTTCCCCGTCAGCCGCCGCCAGAAAGCCTTCCGGTTCATCCTCGGGCTGGCGGATCGGGTCGCGCCGGCCGGTATCGGCCTCATCTACCCTGGTCGGCCCGTGTTCCACCGGTCGCGGGCCGCCGCGCCCCTGCCGGAAGAATTCAGCCATTGGGACCTGTTCCAGTTCATTTATGCCCTCAAGGCCCAGTCCGGCCAACGGGTGGTGCTGGCCATCCACTACCGGGATATCATCGGTTTCGGCGTGATCCCCTACGGCCAGGAAGGGCACAAGGTGGGACTGGACGCCCTGCTGGTCCGGGAGCCCGCGGCCGCCGAGCTGGACTATTTCGCGGCGGAGATGCTGCAGCACGGCGTGGGGCTCGGCTTCGTCATCGACGCCGCCGTTCCCCCGGCCGAGCGGGACCGCCTGCGGCGATACGCCACCGCCTTCGTCTATGTGGCCGATGACCTGCCGCTGTCGGCGATGGTCGCCCCTGGCGAGCCGGAGGCGTCCCCCCTGTTTCATTCCGGCCTCCGGTCGCCTTCCTCCCTGGCGCCCCCCGGCGAGCCGGATCTGGCGGGAATCCTCCTGGAGAAGGTGCTGCCCGGTGTCGCGGAGCCGCCCGCCTGGGATGCCGGCCAATTGGACCGGGCCTGCCGGATCGTGGCCGTGGCGCAAAACCGCTGCGTCGACCCTGCCGGCAAGGAAGCGCTGTTGCCGCCGGGAGATGACCGATGAGCGGCCCCCCGGAAAACGTGCTGTTCGTGGATGATGAAGCCGTCTGGCGCGGCGGCCAGGACTCCCTCCGCGACCTCATGCTGGGCCTGGCCGAGCAGGGTGTTGCGCCGGTACTGGCGGCGCGGGCCGGAGGCGAACTGGCCGGGAGGCTGGCCCGGGAAACGGACTGGCCCGTCCACGGCTGGATGTCGGCCAGCGAGTTTTCTCCGGCCGGAGCGGCCTTTTTTCGGCAACTGCTCCGCCAGTACCGTCCCCGGATCATCTGCTACAACACCCCCCGACCCATCTTCAGCGGCCTGCTGGGGGCCCGCTGGTCCGGAACGGCGCCGGTCCATCTCTATACCCGCCGGGTGGATTTTCCCCTCGGCCGCAACATATTCAGCCGGTGGAAATACCGCCGCGGAATCGATTGCTTTGTGGCCATCTCCGCGGCCATCGCCCGGCGACTGGCCGAGTACGGCATCGCGCCGTCGCGGATTTTCGTGGTCCATCCCGGCCTCGGCCTGACGGAATTCGATGCCATCCCGCCGGCCGGCGAGGATCTCCCGCCACCTGGTGAACGGGTCTTTTTCTGCATGTCGGCCCTGACGCCCGAGAAGGGGCACGACATTCTGCTGGCGGCCTTTGCCGAGCATCGGCGCCGTCATCCCGGATCCGTGCTGTGGCTGGCGGGGCACGGCTGCTGCGAACCCGAGCTGCGGCAGCAGGCGGCGGCCCTGGGCGTCACCCCGGCCGTCCATTTCCTGGGCTTCCGCCGGGACGTGCTGGGTGTACTCAAGTCGGCCGACGCCCTGGTCTTGCCTTCGCGGGTAGAGGGTTTCGGCCGTGCCGTGCTGTACGCCATGGCGGGAGGAAAGCCGGTGCTGGCGTCCCGGGTCGGCGGCGTGCCGGACCAGGTGACGGACCGGGAGAACGGCCTGCTCGTGCCGCCCGGTGATGTGGACGCCCTGGCCGGCGGATTCGACTGGCTGGCCGCCCATCCGGAACGTGCCACGGCCATGGGCCAGGCCGGCCGACGCCGGGTGGTGACGTCGTTCACCCGGGAAGGGACGGCCGAAAAATATGCCCACATTTTCCGGCAATTGCTCGCGACATCCGGACCAGCCTGAACATGGGCGGTGGCCAAAATGTTCGCCGTGCTTTTTTTCCTGAAACCGGTGCCGGCGGAGCGGTCTCTAAGGATCATAAAACTGGATGAATCTGGCGGCGCCCGACTTGTGTCGCCTGGCTGAATGATATAGAATTGCGTCTGCTTTCTTAGAATGCCGAGGGAGGAGAATGATGACTACAGCACTGCCGGTACCGGTCATGAGCGTCGAGTTGCCTGGCCTGAAAAAAATCAGCCAGGGCAAGGTCAGGGATATTTTTGAGTTCGGTGAGCACCTGCTCATCGTCACCAGCGACCGGATCTCGGCGTTCGACAGGGTTCTGCCCAACGGGATCCCCACCAAGGGCATGGTCCTGAACCAGATTTCCCTGTTCTGGTTCGATCATTTGCGGGAAGTGGTTCCCGGCCATGTCATCAGCGGCCGGGTGGACGACATGCCCGCAGAGCTGCAGGCTCACCGGGACGTGTTGCACGGCCGGTCCATGCTGGTGCACCGGGCGCAGGTGCTGCCGGTGGAGTGCATCGTCCGCGGCTACCTGGCCGGTTCGGGCTGGAAGGAATACCGGCAGGCCGGCACGGTTTGCGGCATCCGTCTGCCCGAGGGCCTGCAGGAAAGCTCTCCGCTGCCCGAACCCATTTTCACCCCGTCCACCAAGGCCGAGGAAGGTCATGACGAGAACATCACCTTCGAGCGGATGTGCGAGATCATCGATCCGGCACTGGCCCGCCAGGTACGGGATATTTCCCTGGATCTCTACGGCCGGGCGACGGAATTCGCCCGCCGCAAAGGGATCATCATCGCCGATACCAAGTTCGAGTTCGGCATGGTGGACGGTCGCCTGACCCTGGTGGACGAGGTGCTGAGCCCCGATTCCAGCCGCTTCTGGCCGGCCGCCGAATACGCCCCCGGCCGCTCGCAGCCCTCTTTCGACAAACAGTTCGTCCGCGACGCCCTGAACGGGATGGGCTGGGACCACCAGCCGCCGGCGCCCCCCCTGCCGGACGAGATCATCCGCCGGACGGCGGAGAAGTACCTGGAAGCTTTTCAGCGGCTGACCGGAAAAGATCTTTTTTCCGTCCTCCAGTCGTGATATAACGCTGGCGAGGGTCTTGTCCATTCCTCGGCGATGGGCGGTCCACCTCATGGACCGACGGTCAGTGATGGGTCCCGGCGGGGAACAGTTGCACGGTCAGACAGAATATCTTTTCCCCGAACGGATTTTTTTCAACCCTTGATGAACAGGATTCGCCTTTACGGCCGGCACCGGCAAGGCGGGCAGGGGTTTTGTCCCCGATGTGGAAGGGAGATTCCGGCGAATGAACATCCTGGACATCATCTTTTTGGTGATCCTGGTTTTGTCGTTCGTGCTGGCTCTTTTCAAGGGTCTGGTGAAGGAGCTCATTTCGCTGGTCGCCCTGGTGGGTGGATTGCTGTTGGCTGCGTCTACCTATGACTCGGCGGCGGCACTCCTGGTGAACTGGATCCACAGCGCCGCCTGGCGGGATGTCCTGGGCTTTTTGCTCATTTTTTTGGGTATCCAGCTGGCGGCCGGTATCACGGTCTTTGTCATCGATCGGATATTGAAGTTCAGTCACATCAAGTGGTTCGACCGGCTCATGGGCGGGGCATTCGGGATTCTGCGGGGCTGGCTGCTGTGCAGCGTCATCCTGTTGGCCATGACGGCTTTTTCGCTGGAATTACCCGTGGTGCGGCAATCGGTGCTGTCGCCCTACCTGATGATCACGGCGCGCCTGGCCGCCGGGCTGGTACCGGCCGACCTGCACCGGGAGTTCGAGCGGCAATACCGCGTGGTCTACAACCAGTGGCTGGATCTGATGGACGATCTGGAGACGCCGGCCACCGGAGCCGAGCCGGCACCCCAGGAATGAGACTTCCACCGGCGACGGCCGCCGTGGCGTGGGGTAAACCATATTTTGCCGGAGAAACCTGGGGCACTCATTGAAAACGGGGACACGATATGATATGCTGATGGCGTCCCCCACCACTGAGGTAAGAGGAAACATGAATTTAAGGGATTTGTCTGAAAATTCGTTGCGCTATCATCTGGAAACTCTTGTTAATGAATGTATTAACCATGGGATCAGTTTCAAGGACGCCCTGGAGCAGATGGAGATGGAATTCATCATGCAGATCCTGGCGAGCTGCAATTACAATGTTTCCAAGTCGGCCGACAAGCTTGAGATCAACCGCAACACCCTGAGCCGGAAAATAGAGAGATACGAGCAGTTTGAAAAATTCCGCCAGCACCGCCACATTCACAACTCTGGAAAGTGACGACCCCCGTTTTTCCCCCTCCAGCCGGATCGCCATCCTGGAAGAGACGGCCCGTCTCGGCATCGCCGCCGGCCACCTAAAGGCCCGGGTTTTCGCCTACCGCCGGTCCTTCATCCGCCTGAACCGCCGCGGGCGGGATTTCCGCCTGGGGATCCATCCGGATCTGCTGCAGGCGCCCGAGGAGATCCTGCGCGCCAGTATCCGGCTCATTTTTACCCGCATTTTCCGGCGCCGGCCCGATCCGCTGGATGTGGAGCGGGTGCGCTCCTACAGCCGCGAGTGCCAGACTGCGCCGCCGTCTGCATCGCGGCGGCCGCCGACTTCCCTCCTGCCTCCGGCCGGCCGGCATCATGACTTGGAGCGGCTGTTCCGGCGGGTTAACGACGAATTGCTCGGCGGCGCCGTCACTGTCGCCCGGTTGGGCTGGAGCCGCCGCCCCACACGGCGCAAGATGGCCTGGTACCTGACGGATGAGGACTGTATCGTCGTCAGCCGGCTGCTGGACGATCCCCGTATTCCCCACTATTTCCTGGAATTCATCCTCTACCATGAAATGCTGCATGCCCTTTGCCCGGCGCGCCAGAGCGGCGGGCGGCTGATCTACCATCATCGCGAATTTCGGGCCATGGAGAAGGCCTTTCCCCGCTATGAGGAAGTCCGGCGCTTCGAAGCGCAGCTGCCGCGCCTGCTGGGCGGACCATCCCCCCGACGTCGCGGCCGGGCCTGAACTCCCGGTGAGCCGATCCCGAGAGCCGGCCCGATCAGGAAGAGACGTCCGTGGTTCCGGCGGTGAGGGTTTCCGCCAGTGAGCGGAGATGGTCGATGAGTTCCTGCGGTTCCTTGCACGTATAGAGGATCTGCCGATGGCGGGCCGCACCGGGGAAATCATAGACCAGCCAGCTGCAGAATTTTTTCATCTCCCCCAATATCTTCTTTTCGTGTTTCTCCCGGTAGGTGTCGCAAACCATTTCCAGGCACAGGCGCAGGGCGTCGGCCACGTGGGTGGGCGTATAGTCCCCGGTGGTACGCAGGTCGTGGATCTGCCGGATGAGCCAGGGATTGCGCATGATGCCGCGCCCGATCATCACCGCATCACAGCCGGTGGAGCGGAACATGGCCAGGGCGTCCGACGGCTGGACGATATCGCCGTTACCGATGACCGGAATGGGCAGCGCTTCCTTCAGCTGTCGGATATGGGTCCAGTCGGCCCGGCCGGAGAAACCCTGGGCCCGGGTGCGCGGGTGCAGGGTGATGGCCTCCACTCCGCAGGCCACCGCCATGCGGCCGACATCCAGGTAGTTGAGGCTGCTTTCGTGGAAGCCTGAACGGATCTTGATGGTAAGGGGGACGGTGACCGCCTGGCGCACGGCGATGATGATGCGCTCCAGCAGCGGCAGATCCTTCAGCAGGTACGATCCGCCCAGATTCCGCACCACCTTGCGGGCGGGACAACCGACATTGATGTCCACCAGGTCGGCGCCCATCTCCTGGGCCAGGCGACCGGCGGCCGCCATGGACGTCGGTTTCGAGCCGTAGATCTGGATGGCATAGGGCCGTTCGTCCGGCCCGGGTGGTATCATGGCCAACGTGTTCGGTTGATTGCGGATCATGCCTTCGGCGCTGACCAGTTCCGAGTAGGTGATGCCGCAACCGCCCAGCGATCGGATCACGGTGCGGAAATGGCGGTCGGTGATACCGGCCAGGGGGGCCAGGAACACATTGGGCCGGATGTGCAGGGCGCCGATGAAGATGTCGTGGCGTGTGGTCATGCTCTGTCGTCTCCGGGGGGCTCCGCGCACCGGGCGGGAGTGTCGGGATTACAATTCCTTGTTGTCGAAATGCATGCTGGCGGTGCGCGGTGTTTCCGGTGGCGGCGGTTCTGTCGGGGCCCGGCGCCGGCGGCGGATCAAAACAAACGGCAGCGCCAGCAGCAATCCGATCAAAATCCCCATGGCCGTGGGCAGTGGCTGGAAAAATTCGGCCAGCGTTTTCTCCAGGGTCGGATAGGGGACGGCGAGGGGCACATCGAAGACCGGCATGGCCTCACCGTCCACCATGGACTGAAAACGGAACACCACCTCCGCCGGAGTGTGCGCCTCCGGCCGAATTTCCCACACCCACAGGTCCGTGTTGTCCCGCTGGGGTGACTGGACGGCGTTGATCTGAAAACCCTGGCTCCGTGGCTCCAGCAGAATCCGGAAATCGGGGAACTGCTTGATGTGGTCCAGAATCAGCCGCAGCTCGGAGGACGCGTCCCGGCGCAGTTCTTCGGCCGGACGGCATTCATTTTGCAGGGTCAGCCGGTTGGGGCCGCCGGCCGTAAGCTCCCGCGGGGCGGTCACGGTGATCGTCCCGAGCTCCTTTTCCTCGAAAGCCAGGCGGATGATGATTTCCTGATGGTCGTCGGTGGTGCGGCGTTCCGTCCGGATATCCAGCAGGTTCTGGGAGAGCAGCTTCGATTCGATGATGTTCTTCTGACGCTGCAGCTCCATGAGCTGGGCCGCCTTTTTCTGGTCCCGGGTGGTCAGCAGGGTCAGCTGCGTTTCCAGGTCGGCCATCTGCCGGCGGGCGTCGTCGAGTTCCGCGGTCAGGGTGTCGATCCGGACCGCCTGGTCGGCCTGGCGGCGTTCGGCGGCGGCCAGGTCGGCCTCCAGCCGGGCAATCCGGGACTGATACGCCCGGTTGGCGGATTGAACCTGCCGGAACTCCCGGCCCAGGGCTTCCAGCATCTGCGGGGGTGTACCGGTGGCTGTTTCAGCGAGGCCGGCCTCGCCGACGGTGCGGCGGACGGTCTGCGCCAGGTCATCCCGCTCGCCCGACAGGGACCGGTTCCGGGCTTCCAGCCGGGAGATGCGTTCTTCCAGGGCCTGGATCCGCTCCTGGTAATCCCGGGCGGCCGACTGCAGGAGAGCCTTGTTCTGCTGCAGATCCCGTGACTCCTGGCGGATCTGTTCCAGTTCGGCCCGGCTGGTCTCCAGGGCCCGTGTCTGCTCGCTGACGCGGGATTGCAGGTTGTCCACGTCCTGCTGCAGCGCCTGGGCGGCGGGATTCTCCGGCAGGACCAGCCGGTGGATCCTGGATTCGGGCAGGCTGCTCAACCGGGCCTGCTCGCGGACAAATTGCCGGTAGCGGTCGGTGATGTACTCCTGGGGGGCCTGGTCCAGGTCGGCGGGGGTCAGGCCCAGGGTGAACACCCGGGCCAGCACCGTATTGAAATCGTCGCTGGCGGTGAAGGGACCGTCCAGTTCCGCCGGGAATTCGAAGCGGATGTTCGCCTTCTTCGCGCCGTCGAAGGACGCGATTTCGAATGTGATGTCGCGCCCGCCGAAGTCGATATCGATGATCCGCACTTTCTCGCCCAGGGTGAACAGCGGCTGGTAGGTCGTGGCCTCGAAATCCGGCCGGTATTCCCCGCCGGAGCGGACGGCCAGGGTCAATTCGCGCCCGGGTACGGGCATCTTCAGGTAGAGGGCCTTGTTGAGGTAGCGGGTGATATAGACCTGCTGCAGGTGGCGGTCGATTCCGCTCCAGACGGTGTGCCCCATGAGCAGGAGCAGAATACCGATCAGCAAGTTCCTCAGCAGAATGCATTTTTTCATGGTCCGTCACTCCCGGCTTGAATTTTAACAAAGACCCTGGCGTTTGTTAACGGGAAATGATAAAATGACCGGTTCTGTTGCCGGTCAGCAGGGCAAACCTTTCACCGGACCGGAGCCATGAAAAAGAAACCTGATCCGTTGATTCGCGCGGTGTCCGAGGCCGAATTCCCCTCCCGCTACGGCACGTTCATCATCCGCGGTTTCGAGTATACCAGGACCCGCGAACCGTACGTCGTGCTCACCAAGGGCACCTTCGGCGACGAGGCCGCTCCCCTGTTGCGCATCCATTCCCAGTGCCTGACCGGGGATGTCCTCGGCTCCCTGCGCTGCGACTGCGGCGAGCAGCTGGCCGAAGCCCTTCGCCGTATCGAGACGGACGGCTGCGGCATCCTCATCTATCAGCTGCAGGAAGGGCGGGGCATCGGCATTCTCAACAAGCTGCTGGCCTACGAACTGCAGGACCAGGGGGCGGACACCGTTGAAGCCAACGAAATGCTGGGCTTCGAGGCCGACCTGCGCCAGTACGATGCCTGTGTGGAGATCCTCTCGTTTTACGGGATCCGCCGGGTGCGCATCATGTCCAACAATCCGGCCAAGATCCAGGCGCTGGAAAACGGCGGCATCCGGATCGAGGCCCGCATTCCCCTGGAAATGAAATCCGACCAGAAACGCCACCAGTACATGCTCACCAAGAAGAAGAAGATGGGCCATTTGCTGGAAAACGTGTAGCCGGCCACCAAACCTGCCGTCCCGGATCCAATCCGGCCCTTTTTCCGCGGTGTTCACTTTCATTCTGCGCCATGGTGCCGCCACCGCCCGGCGGCCGACCCGCCTGACCCCACGGGTGTTCGCCGTTTCGCCCTGTCGCTCGCTCGCTGCACTGCAACGGTGCCAGGCTCTGTCACAGAAATATGTTAAGTGAACATGGTGCCAGACTTTGTCACGGAAATATGTCAAGTGGGGGTGGGCTGCCGTGGTCGAAACCATCGTTGGGTCTTTCAATCGCCGATTCGCCCGGTCGCCCATTCGCCGTTTCGGAAACAGTGCCAGGCTCTGTCACGGAAATGTTTCAGGTGAGGGATGGGAGGCATCAGGGTTCCGGTGTCAAAGATGGCTCGGAACATGCAGTGCCGTCAGAGGGTATCCGCATCAGAATCCGCCATCCAGTCCAAGACGGTGCCAGGCACTGTCACAAAAGTTTGTCAATTAGGGGTGGGCTGCAGTGGTCGAAACCATCGTCCGGTCATTCGGTCGCCGTTTCGCTCCGTCGCCCGTTCGCCCGCTCGGGACGATGGTGCCAGGCTCTGTCACAAAAGAGGCGATGCCCGGTGTTGAGCCGGATTGCTGCCCGGTGCAGGAAGTGAAAGGCATTGGGTGCCGGAGGCGATGCCTTGGCCGGCCCATGGGCATTGGGGGCCCGGGGATGGTCTGGTCGCGGTGGATGGACCGGGAATCGCACAATGGGGCCAGAGGATGTCAGTGGCGGGCGACAGCGCGTTTCCGGGAAGGATCGTGGTCCGCAGCGGGCAAGGTTTCCGGTGATTTGAGGCCGTCTGCCGTGGAATTTTGTGCCACCACCCACGGCAGGAGATCTCTTTGAACATAGGCCGAAGCTACAGCCTCCGGTCAGGGAGTCCGGGGAGGAGGGGCTGATTTCTTTACTCAGGCCAGCACGCGCCAGTGGGGCTGCAGGAGCATGCTGTAGTATTCGACCTCGCGTTTCCAGCTGCGGAGGTGGTGGCTGCGGACGGCGTCGGCGACGGCGCGGAGGTTGTGGCGGAAGCGGGCGGTTTG